>Ga0272448_1000016_pt1 | contig 248069 bp, 255 predicted proteins | sample YNPCB0191_FD_202220 | JGI IMG/M metagenome (GOLD analysis project Ga0272448, IMG submission 202220) | Hot spring sediment microbial communities from Yellowstone National Park, WY, United States - YNP-CB-019-1 | ecosystem: Environmental > Aquatic > Thermal springs > Hot (42-90C) > Sediment... | reverse complement strand
ATCCACCTTGGTTAGTATGGTTGCATCGATATTCACGCTTTTATGAAACTCCTCGGCTTGCATTACAGCGTCGTTTCCAGTAAGCGAGTCCACAGTTAAAATGGTGAGGTCTGGATTAACAATGCGCTTTACCTTTGCAAGCTCATTCATCAAGTTTCTGTTTGTCTGTATCCTACCAGCAGTGTCTATTAAAACAACATTTATTCCGTGAGCCTTGGCGTGGCTTATAGCGTCGTAGGCTACTGCGGCAGGATCTGCACCATACTCGTGCTTAATCATTCGTATTCCTAAACGTTTTGCATGTTCTTCTAACTGTTCAATTGAGCCAGCTCTGTATGTGTCGCTACACGCAAGAACAACGGAATACCCTTTTTTGTTTAATAGACGTGCAACTTTGGCAATTGATGTGGTTTTTCCAGTGCCATTTATTCCAACAAAAACTATCACGAAAGGCTCGCCTTTTTTTCGTTTTTCTTCAATTGCTTTGAAAAAATCTATCTTGTTGTTTGTAAGCATTACTTCCAAAAGTACTTCTCGCAAGTTTTTTTCTACAATTTTCTTTCGATCTTCAAGACGCTTAACTTGAACGCCGTCTAAGCGTTTTTCCATCTCATTACATATTCGTTCTGCCACGGGAAAAGCGACATCGTTTTCGACTAGGCTTATTTTGAAATCAGAAAGCATCGGGCGAAGGTTTTCAGCTTTAAGCTCGGTTGTGGTGACTTTATTTACGAGCCCCTTTAATCCTGATTTAAGCCGCTCAAACATCTTTTTTGGCTTTCTCCTCTCTGAGCGTTGCTACTAATGCTTCGAATTTTTCCCTGTCTTCGCCTATTCTTTCTGCTATTTGAGCGAGTTGCTGCTGAAGCGTCATTCTCGTGTTTTCCAAATTTTCAAGACGTTTTTTGATTATTTCTTTTGCTTCCTGTAATGTTTTTTCAACCGATACCCCCGCACCCATTCCAACTATTATCTTATCTGGGTTGTCAAGTCTTGCTTTTATGTATGAGTTGCCGCCTATTGGAACCATAAGTTCAGAGTTTTCCTTTTCTTTTTCCAAACCTTCCAGTGTCATACTCGCGTAAGATAAGTCGGTTATGACGGCGTTTACCATGTTAATTCTTGACTGAACCGTTTCTGCATTGGCTTCGAGAACACGTATTTCTACGCTTAATTTGCGGAGTTCTTCTTCACTTTTGCTCGCCAAGTTCCTCTTCTCCAGCAACAAGTTTTTTCAACAAGGGATTCTCGATGTCTTGGGGTTGAATTTCTTCTACATTTGCTATTTTTATGTGGTAACGTTTCACGCGGTGTTTACTTCCTAATTCTGTGTAAACCTTTTCGATGGCATGTTCTGGCTTCATTGCTACAACTTCTTTTTTGAATGAAGTTTTAAAGTTTGGCTTTTGAATTTCGCCGGATACCCTGAAAACCTTCATGCAGTTTCCTCCTTCACAACATCCAGTGCGTTCCCAATTATAAACATCTCGGGTCCGGTTGTCATAGCTCCAGCAACAGCTGCATAACTATTACCAATTAAACCAGTACCCACATAAGGTATACCACAATTTATGGTGCCAACTTCTACAGGAACCTTTAACACTTCTTCCAAAAGTTTACGTTCAGAATCCTTCAACAATGGATGAACCAGAACACCTTTGTTTGTTGCAACTCCAAGCGAACCAACATAAGGTAAGCCAGCAATTTCACCAGTTACAACCTCAACACATAAGGTTTCGGAGATTTTCTGAATTTCTGGCGTTTTCAATCTCGGGTCAACAATTGCACCATGGTCATTTGTTAGAACCAAGTTTCCGTATGCGGTTTTCTTTGTCTCCATTATGGTAATGTTTCCCTCGAACGTTGATTTTATGGCGTTAAGTTCTTCTTCCTTAATGAAATGTGGAAGCAGAATCCCATTTGAGTTTGCACACGCCAGTGCGCCGACCAAGATTGAACCACCGATGGTTGTATGTATTAATTTGACTTTCAACCACTCACGAAGTCGTTCAGCCTTTTTTAGAGGGACTATTCTGGGAACTATGACTATTTTATCTGTCGCAAGCGAGTAAACGCCTATGCTTACGCTTCCAACAATTGTTGATAGGTAAATTGCCAAGCAATAGTCTCCTTTAGTCGAGTCAAGTTTGAGCGAAGATAATTATTTGTAGCTTCTTTTTAAAGGCTACCATAGAGAAGCGGTAGTGGGTTGTTTATGAAGGAAAATTGGAATAATACTTTACTGGGTGCTTATCCAAGTGGTGTATGATGTTTTTTGCTTTTTGGAAAATGTCGAAAAGATTTATTTAGAAGGTGAAAAACAAAAACTTAAATATACAGTAGAGCCTATTATTAAATGGGAGAGAGCCCAGTGAATTAGGACGACGCAAAGTCGCCCTCTTCTTCTCCCTTCCCTGTCCTTCTACACAGCTATCTTAGCTGACAGCACTTTTGTTATGTTTATGTTAAGACTATTTGTTTAAAGAAGATGTAGTTCTATAATTGGAGACGCTATAATGATTGGATTTATGTAGCTACTGAGTGTCTAATTAATCTCCTTCAGCCAGATAGACTGTAACGTTGCCTTCTTTGTCTTTTGCGGCTCTTATTCGGATTTTTCTTGGAGGCTTTTCTATGCCTCTGCTCCAAATAGCTTCATTTACTTTGTTATCAAGGATTAATTTTTTAGGTTCTTCTTCCTCTTCTCCTTCCTTGCGCGCTTCGAGTTTCATGTGTTTTGTCACAAAACTTTTAATTATTCTAATAGCTCTTGGTGCTCTTTTTCGCGGTGGGGCAATCCACGCCCTGCTTAACGGAATCGTGTAGATTCGTTCTTCAACTATTTCCTCTTCTTCGCGTTTTTCTTCCTTTTCTGGCTTTGCCTCTTTTTCTTCCTCTGCCGCCACTGTTTCCTCTATTTTTTCTTCTTCCTCTACTTCGCCTCCTTTAGGCTCTTCTGGTTTCTCTTCTGCTATTTCTTCTTCTATTTCGCCTTCAACTTCTTCAATGGTTTCCTCTGTTGTTTCTTCGGTTTTCTCTTCTTCAGAAGCTTTTGGTAGCTCTTCGTGTTCTTCTTTGATTTTTGGTTCTTCGTCGTTTTCTTCTTTCAATTTGTGTTCCTCCTAAGCTCTTATTTTTCTGGTTCTCCATTGTCTTCTTTTGGGGTGTGTTCTGAATTTTCCTGCAGTTTTAGCCATTACCCATGATGGGACAGCTTTTTTCTGTTTTCCTGCCTTTGCTAATCTTCGTTTTTTAGCTGCTGGCTTGTTTCGTGCCATGTTATATTCTCCTTATTTTTGTTTCTCGCTTATGGGTTTGAAGTTGGATGAGTAGCTGTTTTAATTGTTCATCTGATAATGGCATGGGCAGCTTTCCTGCTTGTGCCAGTTGAATTAGCTGCAATTCCAGTTGTTCTGTGAAGTCAGGTCGAACCATTTTTAGGTTTGTTAGCCTTTGTCTTGCTTCTGGAGTTAATATTTTTCTTAGTAATGCTTGTTTTTGCAGTTCCAGCTGCTGTTGTAGTTGTTCTTGTCTTTGTTCTTCTGTTAGTTTTTGTTGTAAAGCTAAAAGTTTTCTTCTGCGAAGTTCTTCAAGTTCGTCTTCGTCTGACATTTCAGTCGCCTTTCCTGTACTTTTCTAGTTCAGGATTTTCTTTTGTTAGGTCCTTGTAAAGTTCTTCGGTGATTTCTTGCAAAAGTTTTCTTCCTTCGCGTGTTATTCTTCTTCCTTTGGGTTTCAATGTTTCAATTAAACCTGCTGCTTCTAGTTGTTGTAGGGCTTTTCTTATTATTGTTCCTCCTGCTTTGACTACGTGTTCTGGTTTGACGCCGAAGTCTTTTCTTCCGCCGTAATCTGCTCTTAGTTTCTCTATGCCGATTGGTCCATGGACGTAAATTTTTCTTAGAAGAGAGGCGCAGCGAATGTACCACCAATCTGGGTTTTGTGGTTGTTTTTGGGCATGAGAACCTGTTTTAACTGCGTTTGCCCATGTTGGCGGGTTTATTGTCTCGACGTTTTCTTTTAGATATGCAGCTAGTTTTTCAATGAGTTTTGATGCTGGGACATCGTGGGGGGTTACCAAGATTCTTTGTCCTCTGATTTTTCCTTCAGTAAATCGGGAAGCCAAATATAAAGCCTTTCACTTTTTGTGGCGCTTGTAAAGCATGAAAGTGTGGCCTCTAACTTCAACTAGTTCCGCTTGTGTTTGTTCTGCAATTCGCAGTGCGACTTGTTTTGCTTCATTCTCTCCGAGAGCGCTCTTTAACAGTTTAATTTTCAACATTTCTTTTTTGTCAAGTTGCTTTTCAATTTCTTTTAGAAGTTCTTGTGAAACTCCGCTTTTGCCAACCCATATTGTAGGTTTTTCTCCGCTCAATCTACGTTTGATGCGGCGTTTGGCGCCGGCGCTGAGTTTGCTCATGTTCATGTTTTCTCCTTTTTCTTTCTTTTTAGGGGTATGCGCATTTGATTACCACAATTGAGACATGTTATTACTAAATGTGGTTCTCTTTGCTGTTTTATCCGCACACGACAATTCACGCCAGGCAAGATAAAGCTTTTACAATGTCGGCATATTTGACGTTTGTACTCGGTGGGTAGGTGGATTTTGGCTGCCATGGCTATTTTTCTTGCTAGGTTTACATAGCGTTGTGCTAATTGAGGGTCGTCGTGAAAAGTTTCTTTTGCTAAGCGGAAAAGTGTTTGAATACGCTGTGTTGCGATGCGTCTAATGTCATCATGCATTATTTGCACATTGCTCCATTAAATGATATTTCAGTATTACCGAAATTAGCCTTTCCATTAGCAGAATTCGTCTGTTATTTAAGGTTTTGATTTGGCAGGATAACAAGAAGTTGCTTGCTCTCCTGTGTGCTGCGCTGATTATCCCCCCTTATAAATAGGTTGAACCCTAAGTTTCTATACGCGAACAGAAAGGAATAATCATGATGCGGAGAGGAACTTCAACCTTATTTTACCGGTAAAAATATGCTTAATAGCATAGTGTTTTTAGTTTTTATGCCTATTTTCCCTTCCAAAAGCCACATTGCGATAGTTCTTATTAGAACTGTAAGCCCACATTGCAGTTGTAAAACTTTTAGTGGCACGCAGTGTCTTCATGAACTTTCTCCGAATTGTCCAATGACTATAAAGCTGCTGAGTGCTTTCTTGCATAGCTTTTGTGAGTTCTTCAGGGCTCATCGAGAGAGGCTTCTACGTAACTTCAGTCATATCGTAATGAATCCAGTCAGATGGAAAATTAGTGTAAAGCAGTCGCCCTTCATCTTTAAGTTTGTTAAATGTTTTGGTTCCTGGCAAAGGCGTCAAATAAGTTATTTGCATCACATCAATCCCAGACTTGAGAATGTAGTTTGTACGCTGATGAAGCTTTTCTGGCGTGTCACGGTCCATTCCGTAGATGAAAGCTCCAAGTACAGCAATACCATGTCGATTAATGCGACGAAAAGTTTCTTCATACGCGTCTACTCCAATCTTTAGGTTCATCCTTTTGTTCACTTCTTCTAACGCATCTGTCTTCTCAGCTTCCAATCCGAGAAATACCATTCGGCAACCGCTCTTCGCCGCGTACTCCAGTACTTCATCATTGTTAGCAAAGTTAATAGACGCTTGGCAGAACCAATCCTTCTTGATTCCACGTTTAATCATTCCTTTAAAAAGGGCGATGGCTCGCTCTTAATCTTCCTTGCCAAAACCAATAATGTTGTCGTCCACAAAGAAAACCATCTTCTGAGGAATAGTCTGAAGTTCGTCCAGAACAGCGTCTACTGAACGCTTGCGATATTTATGGCCGTTGAAGACGGTGACAGAGCAAAATTCGCAATTCATTGGGCATCCCCGCGAAGTCTGAACCGAACCGAACATGTAGTTTGGATGGAATAGGTCACGGCGAGGCTGGGGCATTTCTTGTAAATCCAACCAATCACCTTTGTAGAGTTCTTGCATTTTGCCTGCTTCAAAATCGGAAATGACATTTGCCCAAACACTTTCCGCTTCACCGATTGCTATGGCATCTGCATACTGCAGAGCTTCCTCGGGACACATTGAAGCGTGGATTCCACCTAATACTGTTGGTATTCCCTTTTTTCTGTAAAGGCTAGAAATCTCATACGCTCTGCAGACATTCGCCGTAAAAGCTGTTAAGCCTACCAGATCGGCTTCTTGAAATTTGAAAGGAGCAAAATTTTCATCAACGATTTCGACCTGCCAATTATGCGGTGTTAATGCAGCAATTATTCCTAGTCCCAATGGTTGAAAGCGAGAGCTTGGATTCACCGTTAATCCTATGCGACTGGTGTTGACCGGGTTTATAAGTAGTAACTTCTTTGTCATTTTCCTTTTACCTCATAGTTGTTGATAGAATTGTAAATAGGTGATTATAAAGTTTCAAAGAACACATCCATATTCTGACATTTCTGTCCGCAATTGCACCTTATTGTGAAAAGATGCTCAAATCGAGCTTATTTAATCCAAATAATTCAAAATAAGCCAAAATTTAGTGTAGGGGGTGGGATTTCAGCATAAATTTACCAGTGAAATGCCGCCGCTGAAGCTAGGATTTTTAATTATACGTTACTAACAGAAACAATTAACGCTGTGTCATAGAAAATTTCCATTAAAAGGTTTAAAATAACATAAGTATACGGTGAAGGTTGTCTGAGGGGTTTATGAAAAAACGGGCTTTTCCGCTAAAAATTGGAAAGAATGCAGCCACAACCGTAATAAGCTGATCAGTGAAACTTCAATAGAAGGGTTACGGTTATATGAAATATACAAAACACGCGAAAACCAGAGTAGCTGAAAGGAGTATAACTGAGGACATGATTTTAGAGGCGATATTGCAACCATCCCAGACATATTATGACTTAAGCACTGGAACAACGATTGTCTTCAAAAAGCTAAATGAGAAACATCTTTTAGTAGCATACTTTAAAGAGGATAAGGAAATCAAGATTGTAACAACGTTTATAACATCAAATGCCCAAGAAATAATTGACAGAAAACTGAAAAGCAAAACATGGGTGAAGGTCAAGTGAAAGTGGAATATGACAGAGAATCCGACATACTGTACATAAAATTCAAAGAGTCGGAAATAGCAGACACAAAAATGTTAAGCGAAGACGCCTACATAGACCTAGATAAGGACGGAAACCTCGTTGGCATAGAAATATGGAAAGCCTCCCAAAACGCCATACTTCCAATATCCACAGACATAGCCGAAAAACTAAAACTAATTTTAGAAAGCCCAGCCTAAAGCAGAATGAAAAGCTTTCCCTAGCCTTGTTAAATATTTTCGAAAAGTCTCTAAATGTTACTGGTAAATTTGTCTAAATTTCAACTCGCCTACAAACCTTGAAAAATAAGCTTCTTTAGCCAAAATACGCCTGTAAAAGGCTTTGTTTTTGATGCGGGGGGTGGGACTTGAACCCACGAAGGCCTACGCCAGAGGATCTTAAGTCCTCCCCCTTGTCTTAGGCTGTTGTGTTTTCTGGCCCGCCTATTTAGACCTGGCTCGGGTACCCCCGCATCGCGTATTGTTGATTGTATTGTGTAGTTTAAGTTTTTTGCACTGTGCATGCATTAAGTTAAAATTCACATTTTGATTAGGTATGTTTGATGGGCGGGTAGCCTAGTACGGATAGGGCGCAAGCCTCCTAAAAATAGAAGAAAGCTTGTGGTCGTGGGTTCAAATCCCACCCCGCCCGTCTACCATACAACATTATTATTTCGTAAAATTTGAAATGAACCGTTAACACGATTCTTTCTTTCTGATGCATGGTAAACCTTTTTATAAGACGATTAATGCTGTGTAGTGTTGTCACACTAATTCATGTAATTAACAAAGCTTTTGAAGCTTTCAAATAAATGCATGAAAAATTTTGTGGCAGGAGAAATGAAACACATGCAAATACAAAACTTTAAAGACCTACCATTAAGCATGGAGGTCTTGAAAAGCGTTGAAGAGCTTGGATTCCATAATCTTTTTCCAATTCAAGCTCAAGCCATAACACCGTTGCTTGAAGGCAAAGATGTTATTGGGCAAGCGCAAACCGGAACTGGTAAGACTGCAGCTTTCGGAGTTCCAATGATTGAACGACTGAACCCGAAGGATAAAAATGTGCAGGGCTTGGTTTTAGTGCCAACCCGCGAGCTTGCTGTCCAAGTAGCGGAGCACATTGGTCAACTCGGGAAGTATGCACGAGTGAAAACTTTGCCAGTTTACGGAGGAGAACCAATAGGAAAGCAGATACGCGCGTTAGAACAGGGCGTCCAAATTGTTGTTGGTACCCCAGGTCGCATAATTGACTTGCTTAAACGTCGCATTCTAAATCTTTCATCAGTAAAGACCGTAGTTCTTGACGAAGCAGACAGAATGCTTGACATGGGATTCATAGACGATATCGAATATATACTTGCAAGGGTACCGTCAAACAGGCAGACAAGCCTTTTCTCAGCGACAATAGACCAATCGGTAATGAAAATATGCAGCAGATACATGAAAAACCCAGTAAAGATACTTGTAAGCAAAGACGAAATAGCCCTCACGCAGATAAACCAATATTACATGGTTGTAAACCCTCACGGCAAATTCGAAACACTCTGCAACATTTTAAACGAAAACCACATAGACAGAGCCATAATATTCTGCAAGACACGCACAGACACAAGCACCCTCGCTGACAAACTAAGAACCAGAGGATACGATGCAAAACCACTACATGCCGGTTTCACTCAACCCCAAAGAGATTTCGTAATTAATTCTTTCAGAAACGGAAAACTGAAACTGCTCGTTGCAACGGATGTTGCCGCGAGAGGCCTGGATATTCAAGGAATAACCCACATAATAAACTATGATGTCCCACTGGATGCATTAGTCTATTTTCACAGAATTGGCCGCACAGCCAGAGTAGGACGCGAAGGAACAGCCATAACGCTTGTAGGCTACGGAGAACTTACGGAGTTCAACAACATAAGAGCCTTAACCAAAACCACCATAGAAGAACTGTAATAACTATTAGAATTTCTCCCACCAACCATCCAATAAAATGTTAAACATCATTGAACGAAAACAATCAAGAAATGGATGTTTGCGGAGGGATAAGTTTAAAGCAGTGTTGCCAGTTACACAAGGTGTGCAAAAACAGTTTTTGCGCTAAACAGTATTAAGGAGTTGAATCAGCAAAATGTATGAAAAAGAAATGCATAAGGCAGTCTGCGCTGATTGCGGAAGAGAATGTGAAGTTCCCTTCAAACCAGACGGAAGCAGACCAGTATACTGCCGAGAATGCTATTCCAAACGAAGACCCCCGAGAAGATATTAAGCTTGTAAGCTAACATCGTTACTTCGTCCCATAAACCCTTTTTTTAACCACTAACCATAATAAACAGGACGCACATTCATGAGTGAGGTTAAGACTAAAATAATGCCTAAAGACCCGGTTTGCGGCATTGTTCTCGACGAAAAAACAGCGAAATTTAAGATAACCTATGACGGCGAAACCTACCATTTTTGCAGCTTGGCATGTAAGAAAAAATTCAAAAGACATCCGATGAAGTTCGTGAAGTAGCATTCGCTTACGCGACGCTTGTTAGAATATTACACGCAATCACACTTACATATTCAACACTGTAAAGTGATGAAAAGCGCATAGTAGCTTAATCAATTTTCAATTGCATTTATAAGCAAGGCTGACGATTATGTGTCAGTAACGTTCTGTCACCGACAACCGTTCCACGGCAACGTTACATACAACAACAAACAATAAAGGAGTGAATAATAAATGACACAAAATAAAGATGTTATCTTCATCGGAAACAAACCACCAATGGCCTACGTTCTAGCAATAATTACAAGCCTCTCAGCAAGCAATGCCAAAGAAATAACATTGAAAGCACGCGGACAAGCAATCACGACAGCTGTTGACGCAGCTGAAATAGCCAGAAGACGCTTCCTAAAGGACTTGCAAATCAGCAAAGTATCCATAGGCACGGCAGAAATGCCGCCGAGAGAAGGCGAAAACAGGTCAAGGATGGTTTCAACAATGGAGATAACGCTGACAAAAGAGTAGGAAAACATTGCGAAACAAAGCATCCCCCGGCGAGTATCTCGCCTTTCTTTCAATAAAATATGAAGTTGACCCCGACAAACTTTTTTACGCGTTAATCTCAGCATGGAAAAAACAGAAGTCCACGTGTGGAAACCTCTCAATTGAATGTCGTAGTAAACAAAAAGGCAAGGCTATTTTCCTAATAACAAATGGTCAGAAAGTAGTTGCACAATTTCCGATACCGGAAGAGTTTCTTCTGGAAGAAAATAACTCAATCAAAGATTTCAGAGAAACCGAAATGCTCCGAAGACATCTAGTTAAGAAATATAGTGAAAAGCGTTCCTTTCAGATTAGAGATTTGCGAATAGGAATGAAAAAGGTCAATTTGAAAGCGAAGGTCGTGGAGATTGCTAGACCAACACTTGTTTTTACTAGATTTGGAAACTATGCCAGCGTGGCTAACGCTTTGATAGCGGATGAAACAGGAACGATTAAGCTGTGCTTGTGGAATGAACAGATAAGCTCCGTATCCACTGGGGACAACATTCAAATTGAGAACGCAAGCACATCAACGTTCAGAGGCGAAAGACAATTAAGAATTGGAAAAAAAGGAACTCTACGCAATGTCGGAACTTGACTTACAAAACTTTAAGAAACGCATGAATTGTTAAATATGCTCGTTTAGAGTATTAAAAGGGAAAACAAGTTGTGAAAAGCCAGAACGAAAAAACTTTGGTGATAGCCTAACTTTTCAAGTGATAGCTCAGCAAGCAAACGCACTTTTGTTCTATAATAAACTTACAGAAACTTTTTATGCTATGAGCGGTTTAATATTTTGTTTGCAAACATTTTCAGTCTAGTCTGAACTATGTTTCGGATTATTCTGACATTGTTTGTTATAAAACAAGGGAAAGGAGAAGAGGAAAAATGCGAAATATGACAGGGAAGATAGTTGTAATTTTGTTGCTCTGCATCTTATTGACTATGCCAATATTCATCAATACAAATGTACGAGGACAAGGAACGACCCTTCGTGTTGACCCTCCGGAACAAGACATTCCCACGGAATCGTTTTTCGACGTATTCGTCTGGGTTGACAGCTTTTTCGACGTCTTCAGGGACGGAATAATTCTGACCTATGACACTTCAATAATAGACGCTATAGATGTTGAAGCAGTCCCTCCATTTTCGACCACAAACAAGGTAATCGATGACGAAATGGGTTACATGCTGATAGAAAGCATAGCCGACCCCCCACTTCATGGTTCTGGAGCACTTGCACACTTCACATTCCGCTGTACAGGTGCAGGTAGAAGCGACTTAACTATAGCAGACTACTACCTATTGGACCCGTACCAAAACTGGATTCCTGTTGACACAATTGTAAACGGTCAGGTTAGACAAACCAGCTGGGTTTGGAAGCCCCCATATGTAGATTATGCTCCAAGCGGTGTCCCAGACTTTGACCAGAAGCAATGGGGCGCGCAAATGTGGAAAAATCCATTTCCACCAGTCGGCACATGGAGCTATTGTGGACCAGTAGCGGTAGCAAACTCCTTGTGGTGGCTTGACTCCGAAGCCGAACCAAACCCTATACCTCCACCAACTATAAACGATGGTTTTCCATTAGTCCAAAGCTACGCGCCAGGAGTTTGGGACGACCATGATCCTTTAAACGTCCCGCCACTTGTCGATGCCCTTGCTTTTCTCATGGATACTAACGGTCAAAGATTTGGTCATCAACATTGCGGCACAGAAGTCCACGAGATGACAATGGGGCTTAACGAGTACATATCTCGCCAAGGGCTCGACTGGAAATTCTACGTTCACCTGCAAAAAGCTCCAGACTTCCTCTGGATAGAAGAAGAAATTAAAAAATGTCAAGACGTAGTGTTGCTTCTTGGATTCTGGCAATTTAATCCATACATACAACAGTGGGTGCGCGTTGGTGGTCACTATGTGACTTGCGCGGGCGTCGACTCATCAAACTGGATGCTTGCTGTAAGTGACCCCTATCTAGACGCTGCAGAAATGGGACTGTGCCAAGGAAGAATTTTGCCACCACCTCCACATCCCCACACAGGAATACCCGAAACACTCCACAACGACGCACTATACGTTTCTCACGACTTCTATCCAATAGGACCATCATCAAGTCCAGGCGGACCCTTCGGATTCTATGACTACCCAGCAGAGTATATTATTGACAACTTTGGCTCATGCCAAAACACTCCAGATGAGTTCATCGAATTCGATGGAGAATACTTACCTGGCGTGCCAATATCTACCGAGATAGAATATGCAGTTGTAACCTCATGCAAGACAGGAATTGTTGCCGCAGGCTCAGAAGACACAAACATCTATGTTTGGGATTTCTTTGGAACTCTACAGTGGCAATTTGCTCTCGGAAACCCAGTAGTCTCAGTTGCGATGGACAATAATGGGCGATACATAGCTGCTGGAACACGTTCTCCCATGCCACCAATCACCGGCAACTTATGGCTATTTGACAACTCTCTTGGAGCACCCCCAGGCAATGTACTTTGGGCAACAACACTACCAGTATCCACAAGTTATGATGGCGGGTGGGCTGGAACCGAATCCAAATCGGTGGATGTCAAATACAACTATTATAACGGTTACGTTGTAGTGGCTGCAGCAACAGACCAAGGATTATACTTATTCGACCAGTTTGGTAGCATAATCTGGCAATACTGGGACCAAGCACCAGAAACCATAGTTGAAATTTCACAAGACGGCAACTACATAATCTGCGCAGACTACAACACTGGATTCATTCACTACTTCTCTCACATGCGAGATGGAGTACCAGGATGGGGACCAAACGACGGAGCACCAATGTGGACTCGCTGCGGCGGAATGGATTACTTCTATGCTTTCTGGGTGGCAATATCAGGCAACGGCGAATATATAGCAGTCAGCGTATACAATTCTCCAATGGGTATCTTCCCAGCTGGAGTTGTCTTATTTGACAGGACAGGTTCAATCGTCTGGTTCTACGTACTTCCAAAGGGCGGCTTCGTCAGAGTGGACATGCCGTGCAGTGGAAGCAGCGTAGTATCAGTCAACGACGACCCATCCGACGCTTTGGGCTGCGACCTCAACTATTGGAGCGACGGCGGCAACGGTTGGGATGGAGGAGACGTGATTCCGGTTTGGACGTTCTCGTCAGGTATCCCAACTGACGACTTCTACACAGTGTCAATCTCTGAAAACGGTGATTACGTGGCAACTGGAGGAGCGCCAACAAACACTTACCTCCTCACGAAAGGTGGAACCCTTCAGCAAATAATAGGCTTGATGCCAGGCGCAATACAATCTGCTGACTTGACGTTCTCCGGCAAATACGGAGCATCAGTTGACAATGCTGGAACACTATGGTTCTATAATAAAGACACAGGATTCGCGTGGAGCGCAAACCCCACTCAAGCACCCTTCCATTGCGTTGCTGTTTCGAAGATTTATCCATGCATGTTCCCATACCCAGACCATGACGTGACAGTCACAGGCATAGAGCTGAAGAAAACCGTTGTGGGACAAGGATACAACGCAAACATCAGCATAACCGTAACAAATGAAGGCGACTTCCAAGAAAACTTTGATGTAACACTTTGTGCAAATTCAACAGTTATTGGAACCCAAACAGTTAACAATCTAGCCGCCGGAACGTCAATCATTCTGAACTTCTCATGGAATACCACAGGCTATGAAAAGGGAATCTACACTATATGGGGTTTCAGCTCAGTTGTACCTGACGAAATAGACGTATATGACAACCACTTCATAGACAGCACTATAAAAGTGACTATTCCCGGTGATGTTGATGGTGATTTCAAGGTGAAGATGGATGATATCGTGTTGGTTGTTGGAGCTTTTGGGTCAACGCTTAGAGCAGACGGCTGGTACTGGCACACGCCACCATGCGTGCTATGCCCACACAATCCCAACTACGATGTAGATGGAAACGGCAAAGTAGACATGGGCGACATAGTACTAGCATGCACAAACTTCGGAAAAACCTACCCATAACCCTTTTTCTCTTTATATTAAATTACAATAAATATATTCCTAATAAAATTTGAGACAACAAACAAAAACGTAACATCAGAAGGTTTAAAGAAATTTTAGTTTGATATAAACAGATAAAAAGAACAGTGCTATGCCTACCTCACAAAAGAGAACAGCATATTCTGCATAAACATGGTTTACTACTAATTCAAGTTTATAATGAGGGTTGGCATATGGTGTCACCCCCGCTGGTGGAGCCGCCGAGCGTGGATCAACAAATGTTCCAGCACGATCATTAAATCGATAATACGCATTACCTCCTTGTGATGATTCAATCCAATTGTAATCAACTTTAACAATAGTGTAAGTAATCACCGCCATTACTGCAAAAAGTAAAGAGGCACATAAGATTGTGACAAAGGCTTTTTCTTGAAAAGAACTCTTTCGAGAGATTTCAAAATATAGTGAAACAGAAATTATTAGAAAAACAGTTCCTAAACTCAGAAAGGCAGCAGCTTCCGGAGAAAAACTCAACGGTTTCAACAATGCTATGCCAAAAAATGTAAGTGGTAACCCAACAAGCGCAAATATTTTGGGGGCATGAATGCTTAGCACATTAGACAAAATAGTCCTCTCTCTTCAGTTAATAGTTAAGTTACATGCAATATTAAATCATTGTCGAAAATATAAAGAAGCTGATTAGTGCGGTCGCCGGGATTTGAACCCGGGTTGTCGGCTTGGGAAGCCGATGTCCTAACCAGACTGGACTACGACCGCAACGCAATACCAAAACGTGCAAAAAAGTGATAATAAACTTATACTTTTATCTATTACTCCATCCTCTACCCGATAAATGAGGAAGCTAGAAGACTATGAAAACAATAAAGCAAGGAACTTACTTCTGGCAGGGAAATGAGGCTTGCGCTGAAGCCGCAATAATTGCAGGATGTCGCTTTTTTGCAGGTTACCCAATAACGCCAGCCAGTGAATTATTTGAACACATGGCTAAACGCCTACCTCAAGTCGGCGGAATTACAATCCAAATGGAAGATGAAATGGCTTCTTTAGGCGCGGTGATAGGCGCAAGTTGGACTGGAAACAAAGCTATGAGCGCTACTTCAGGACCAGGCTTCAGCCTAATGCAAGAACTGATAGGCTACGCCTTCATGACAGAAACGCCATGTGTAATTGCTGATATGCAAAGAGCAGGACCAAGCACAGGCCAAGCCACAAAATGCGGACAAGGCGATGTAATGCAGGCTCGCTGGGGTACTCATGGCGACTACTCAGCGATAGTGCTCGCGCCAAACTCCGTCCAAGAAATGTTCACATTAACCATTAAAGCGTTTAACCATGCAGAAAAATATCGCACTCCAGTCATACTTCTCGCAGACGAAATAGTTGCCCATATGAGAGAACAAGTAACCGTGCCATCTATCGAAAACATAGAGATAATTAATCGCAGAAAACCAAAAGCTGGAGAAAAAGCATTTTTTGGCTCTGAGGAAGTCCCACCCATGCCAGCCGTCGGCGAAGGCTACAACGTTATTGTTACTGGGTCAACCCATGACGAGTATGGCGTTAGGTCAACAGCCAACCCAATTGTGCACAGACGACTTGTAGAGAGACTCAGCAACAAAATACAGAATCATGCAGAAGAAATTGCAGATTACGAAAGCTACAACATTGAAAAATGCAAAATAGGCATAGTTGCCTTCGGCTGCACATCACGCGCCATCTACGAAGCAACAGAAAACGCGGAAAAAATGGGAATAAACACGGGATACGTAAGGTTGAAGACTCTTTGGCCCTTTCCAGAAAAAATCATCAAAAAACTAACAAAATCAGCCAAAAAAATAATTGTGCCAGAAATGAATTTGAAACAAATATTTTATGAGGTAGAACGATCTGCACACGGTTCTGCTGAGGTTATTCCACTTAACAAAATCGGCGGTGGAGAATTAATCACGCCAGAAGAGTTAACAGCTAAAATTCAAGAAGTAGCGGAGGAGAAGAAATGACGCAGCCATTCTTGATAAGAAAATATTTGAGAGACATAGAGATGCCCTTCTGCGCAGGCTGCGGCATATTCACAATCATGAACACTTTTTTAAGAGCAATCCATGAACTAGGTCATGAAGACTTGAGCAAATTCGTTTTTTGCAGTGGAATCGGTTGTTCAGCTTGGATTCCATCGCCGCATTTTATTGCCGACTCAATCCATACACCACACGGAAGAAGCATACCAGTCGCGACCGGTGTAAAACTACTCCGTCCAGACATTAACGTAGTTGTTTTCGGCGGCGATGGAGACATAGTTGGCATAGGTTTAAGTCACTTTATTCATGCAGCTAGAAGAAACTTAGACATACTTGCCATAATGGTTAACAACATGGTTTACGGAATGACTGGGGGACAAGTCGCGCCGACAACGCCGTTTAAAATAAAGACTACAACAACCCCTTATGGAAGTTTTGAGCAACCCTTGGACGCCGCGAGATTGGCTGTTACAGCCGGGGCATGTTACGTTTCACGCTGGACCACAATACATCAAAATGAACTAAGAGAATCCATAAAAAAGGCGATGAAAATAAAGGGTTTCAGATTCATCGAGGCAGTAAGTCAATGCCCAACCGCTTTTGGAAGAAGAGTAGGCTTCAAAGATGTTGGAGAGATGCTAAAGTGGTTTAAAGAGAACTCCGTTTCGATAAAACAATCAGAGAAACTCGAGGAAGATGAGTTAGCCAAGAAAATAGTTGTAGGCGAATTTATTCAAAGACAACGCCCCACGTTTGTTGATAATGCGTATAAAACGATTGAGGAGGCACAAAAAATCGATGAAAATTGAAGTCAGAATAAGCGGACTCGGCGGGCAAGGCGTAGTTTTAGCAGGTCAAATACTAGGCAAAGCGGCAGTCTACGACGGAAAAAATGCTGTTCAAACACAAAGCTACGGCGCTGAAGCAAGAGGAAGCGCAGCAAAAAGCGAAGTGATAATATCAGACAGCAAAATCGGTTTTCCAGTGGTGAGAAAAAGCGACATACTAATCGCAATGAGCCAACAAGCCCTTGAAAAACATCTCAAAGACTTGAAAGAAAATGGTGTGTTACTTGTCGACAGCACATATGTGAAGAAAATACCTGAGATAACAGCAAAAGTGTTCCGGATATCTGCGACAGAGAACGCTGAAAAAATGTTTGGAGCAAAAATGTATGCAAATATGATTATGCTTGGCGCTTTAACAAAAGCCACAAACATCGTCAGTGAAAAAGCAATGCAGAACGCCATAGAAGATACTGTAACTAAAAAATCTGTCGACATAAATAAGCAAGCATGCAAACATGGAGCAAAATTGATTTCACCGAATATAACCTGAGATAATCTGGTTTTTTCATTGTTCAAAATCTTTAGGAACACCTAACTTTATGCTAATTTTTCCTCTTCCACTTTTGTCTTAATTGAAATGCGTGTATGTGCACGTTTTGATAGGTAGATAGTAGTGAGAAGGAAAATGGATATAGCTGCCGCAAAGATATAGACTAAGTTTTGAAAATTACGTGTATTTTCAGCATAAGTTGACAAATGTTCGAGAAAAGCGTTGTTTAATTTATTGTAAATTTCTTGAAGAGACGTGTTGTTTTCTGAAAGAATGTTGTAGCTATTCAGGAGTTGATAATACGATGAGTTTAGGCTATTAAAGTCCGATTGCAATTTTGCGTAATCGCCAAGAAGTTGAGTGTAGAGGTACATGGTTTTAGAAGAGATTATTTTAATTGTGTGTGTACCGAAGGTATAGTTGACATATAAGAAAGTGTGTGTTTCATTTGAGGGACTCAGTAAATTTGGTTGAACTTCTTCATTATCTATAATAACAATAAGCGGATAGTTCATTAATTCCGTTAAAATAACAATCCTGCAAAAACCAGTCTCAGTTTCTTTACTAGTAACATTAAATAGTATCATTCTATCCGCCGTTTCTGTCGCAACCTCAAATTTGAAATTGGAAATTGTTGAATTACAAATAAAGGGCATGGCGTACATTTTACCTTGAAAGTCAACATAGAAGATAGAAAACATGCCCATAAGCGGATAATTGTCCTGAATTGTTGAATCTACAACATATAGATCGTCTCCTATTCCATCATAATTTAAATCGCGGCCAGAATAATCGCTCCAATAATTGCCTTCGCCATCATAGCTCCAAGAGTTTGTAGTGTCGGCGTATGCTTGTTGAGTGTTATTAAAATTGTTATGGTAAATAATGTTCTCTCCACTGAGAGTAAGATGGAGCCCGTAGTAATTTGAGAACATTGTGTTGCCAGAAATCATGTTATTGCTGGAAGACAAAAGATAGATACCCGCATTTGTGTTATAGGTAATTATATTGTCAGATATCGTGTTGCCGCTTGAGTAGTGAAAACTAATTCCATTTAAGATGTTAAAAAATATTGTATTGTTGAGAATCATGTTGCTGCTAGAGAAACGAAGGCTAATTCCGTTTGTGTTCTGTTTTATTATATTATGACTTACGATGACTCGACTGGAATAGTTTAACAGTATTCCACAGTCCATTGCATCTCCTCCACTGTTTCGGACAGTAAAGTTTCTGAAAGTCACGTTTTCAGCTGTTACAACTATCACGTTTCCGATTCCCGAACCATCAATAATTGTGAGGTCTGTATGTTCGCCAATTAGTGATACACTTTTATTAACAAGTAAGTTTTCAATGTACGTTCCATTACGAACGAAAATAGTATATCCGTCCAAGGCGTTTTTTAACGCATTTGTTATGTTTTGATAGGGATGTGCTGGAGTGCCGTCCCATGGACCAATGGTGTTACGCCAATCTACGTATATGGCGCCGGTTTCCGCTTTTACATCTAACTTCCAAGGTAACAGAAATGGTACAGATAATAAACATAGTGATATAAGCAAACTCAACATTACTGTTTTCAATTTAACCACGTTCTCTTATGTTAGAATACAGAATTATTAAACATTAAGGTGATATGTGTAATAATCATGTTTCTGCGAGCACTTTCCCAAGCATAACTGAACATAGAGTAGCAAAAGAAAAGGCTAAAACAAAAATGATTGGATTAATGACAGGTTGTATAATAGCCCACAAAGTTGCCGCGTATAACATTAACGCCATTAACGCAAATACAAAAGCTTGAACTTTAATATCTACCATTTTTTTAGCCATAATAGCTTCTTGCCGAGTTAATACGGTTTCCAACAGTTCTTTTGCGTCTCTTGTTTCTTGCTCGGTCACAAGAATTACTAGGTTTTTGTCGGCGTCTTGAAACTTAAAACTTGAGAGAGCATACCTTTGTAGGTCCCACGGTCTCTTTTTAGGTAAGATTTTTACAATGCTGCTTCTCTCCATCTTTTTAAGAATTGTTTGAATTTTCCGGATGAATTGGACATCATTCGCTTTTTCTTCTCCATACAATCTTCTTACAAGATCTTTCACGTCTGGAAAATATAGTTCAAGCTGAAAGGACGCGATAGCTTTAGCGAGAGTATGTTGATACTCGCCTTCACGTAGTCTTAAATTGACTATTTTGAAGTCTGCCTTTAGAGCTTCTTGTAAGAATTTTATTTCGTCTAATGTTAGCTTACGTTGAGACATTTTTCTTCCTTTTCAATAGTTTCAGTTGAAACAAACTTAAAAACTCTTCGCGCACTAGATGTCGATTTCAACAGTTTCAACAGTTTTTCGAGTGTTTAATTTGTTTTTCAACGCAGTCTACCGAAAAAATCCGTAATTTATTCAATAATGAGAGTAATATTAGGCGGAGAGTTTGGAACGTTATACAGTAAATACAGTAAAGCTTTGCATTCCTTTGTTTAAAGGAAATAACGGTTTCAGATTCAACAGAAAGTACAGAAGCCATATCGAGATTATAGCCTTAATGCTTGAGGCAATGAAAGAGAACGGCGCACCTAAATTTTTCATAATGAAACATACAAATACCAACTCTGCTCAACTTAATAGATACTTAAAAACTCTAATCCAAATCGGCTTCGCAGAAACTACTTTAAAAAATAATCGCTTTTTATACGTCGCCAGTGAAAGAGGACTCGCATTTCTGAAACAATACTACGTTCTTCAAGAAATGCTGTTGGAAGCTTCAACAGAAACCAAACTAAAACCCTTAACTTACGGAAAGTTAGCGGAAAGGCAAGCGGAATATCCCTTTGTTTCACGCTTTTAATCCCCTTCTCCTTTCAGCTTAAAAGCAAATTCCGCTTGCCCCGCCCAATAAACTTAGTTTCTAGAAAAACAACTAAAGTTAAGTAATGAGCTTGAAAGTGTAATCTATTACTTTATAAATGAACACTACTCACTGTTAAGTCGGAGTGATATTAATTGCCTTGCGAATTTACATATACGCAAGCTGGTGTTGATAGAGAGTTAAGGGCAGAGTCGAAGAAAGCTTTGCAGATTTTGCGGGAAACTTACAGGTTTAGTAGTTATGGTGGGGTTGTTCAGCTTCCTTATGGGAACATTTTTCCATTTGGTGAAAACCGTTACTTAGATTTGGTCATCGAAGGTGTGGGTACTAAGGTGCTTGTTGCGCAGTTAGCCGAGAAATATGATACGATAGGCGTTGATGCTGTGGCGTTGGCTGTTAATGATGTTATAAGGTCTGGAGCTAAACCATTAGCCATCGCGGACAACATTCACGCGCAGGTTTCAGACCCATATTTAGTTGGAGAGTGGCTTAAGGGCATAGCGAAAGGTGCAGAAGAAGCCGAGTGCGTGGTGCCGAGTGGAGAAATTGGTGATGTCGCCGAAGTGGTGAGGGGACTTGTGGAAGGAAAAGGCTTTGATATGGTCGTGGCTACAATAGGCGAAGTGGCTCGGGAAAAGATAATTTATGGAAAAGACATAAAGGCGGGCGATTCTGTCATAGGTTTACGGAGCTCAGGAATTCACAGTAATGGCGTGTCTTTGGCGAGGAAAATTCTTTTCAAAAAGTGGGGTGGTCTGTATGAGCCACATGACATTTTAGAAGGACTAGACCGTGAGGTTGTTTTGGAAGTGTTGGAACCCATGAAAATTTATGTTAAACCATTACTCAAAGTTGCTGACGCACTTAAAGTGAAGGCCGCAGTGCACATTACAGGCGACGCATATCTCAAATTTGACAATTTAACAAGGTTCTCAAAAGGCATCGGTTTTGAATTTGACAATTTTAAGCCACAACCGATTTTCGAAGTAATTCAAAAGGCTGCTTCAAAGTTGGGTAGAATAATAAGTGATGAGGAGATGTTCAAGACGTTTAACATGGGTTGGGGTTTTGCAGTAGCAGTTGACAAAAAAGACGGCGACGAAGCCATCGACATTTTGGAGAAAACTGGCGTGCAAGCGGAACAAATAGGCAGTGCGACAAGTTCGCAAGGCATAAAAATCCAGTATAGAGGCAAGAAGATAATTCTGAAGTAGCATTTGCTTTGTTATTGATAAAAGCGTTTAAATTCCATAAAATTCAAACTTAACCCATGAAATACCGTTTAAAAATTGAAGTTAACCTCAAACCCGGACACAGCGACCCCGAAGGTGAAACCACAGAGCGCTTGCTGAAAGAGCTTGGGTATAAAGTTGAAACTGTTAATGTGGGCAAAGCTTACCGTGTAATTCTTAATGCTGACTCAAGAAAAGAGGCTGAAGCGAAAGCTGATGAAATGTGCAGAAGGCTTCTGGCAAACCCAACAAAAGACAACTACACCATAACAGTTGAGGAAGAAGAATGACCACTAGGCTTTACATCCGCAGAGAAGCAACCTTTCCAGTTTTCGAAATAAACGTGCTAGAGGCTGCAGACCAGCAACTCTTGGAAATCAGCCGAGAACTTGGCGTAGGCCTAAATCTGCAAGAGATGAAGGCTGTGCAAGAATATTTCAAGAAAAAAGGACGTAATCCAACTGATGTGGAGCTTCAGACCATTGGGCAAACGTGGTCGGAGCACTGTTTCCACAAGACTTTCAAAGGCAAAATAAAGATGGGGGAAAAAGAGATTGACAATCTCTTTAAAACATACATTGCGAGGGTTACGGAAGAGATTAATCCGAAATGGTGTTTTTCTGTTTTTGAAGACAATGCGGGGATTATACGGTTTGATAAGGGCTATGGTGTAGCGGCTAAAGTTGAGACTCACAATCATCCTTCGGCCATAGAGCCGTTTGGCGGAGCCGCGACTGGTGTGGGCGGCGTCATCCGAGACATTTTGGGGGTGTGGGCTGACCCGATTGCGTGCACTGATGTTTTAGGTTTTGGACCGTTAAATTTCGATTATAGTAAGCTTCCGCCTGGAGTTAAGCATCCAAAGTATATTTACATGGGCGTGGTGGCGGGTATAGGAAGTTATGGCAACAATATGGGAATCCCCACCGTGAGTGGCGCCATATATTTTGACGAAAGCTACGTTGGAAACGTGGTTGTTTACTGCGGATGTGTCGGGTTGCTTCCGCTAAAAAAATTTAGCAAAAATGCAAAGCCCAACGACATAATTCTCTTAGCTGGCGGAAAAACTGGACGCGATGGCATCCACGGAGTAACGTTTGCGTCTGCTGAGCTAACGGAGAAATCTGAAGAAGTTTCTAGACCGGCGGTTCAAATTGCAAATCCGATTGAGGAGGAAAAACTGAAAAGAGCCATAATCGCCGTTCGAGACCGCGAGTTTGCGTCGGCGATAACAGACCTTGGAGGCGGCGGATTATCGTCTGCAGTTGGCGAAACTGCAAAGAAGTTTGGATGCGGCGCTGTTGTAGAGCTTGATAAGGTTCCATTGAAGTATCCGGGTTTGGCTCCTTGGGAAATTTACGTTTCCGAATCGCAAGAGAGAATGCTTTTGGCAGTTCCGCCTGAGAATCTCGGGAAGGTTTTGGAGATTTTTGAGAATGAGGATGTTGAGGCTACGGCTATTGGAAAATACGCCCAAGATAAATTTTTACGAATTTATTACCGTGGCGAAAAGGTCGCTGAGATGGATATTTCATTTCTTTTTGAACCGCCAAAAACTGTGAGAACAGCAAAGTATGAACCTTCAAATTTTGAGGAGCCCGTTTTTCCAGAGCCAAAAAATCTAACAGACATTGTTTTACAGCTTTTGTCTTCGCCGAACATTGCAAGCAAGGAAAGCGTAATTCGCAGTTACGACCATGAAGTGAAGGGCAACACGACGCTTAAGCCTTTGCAAGGAGAGTTTGGCGGACCTAACGATGCCGCCGTCATAAAGCCTCTGGAGAATTCTTGGAAGGGCATAGCCATTTCGTGCGGGATGAACCCGAACTATGGTAAGATTGACACTTATTGGATGGCTGCGTCTGCGATAGATGAGGCGGTTAGGAATAATGTAGCTGTTGGCGGAAGAAGAATCGCCTTGCTGGATAATTTTACGTGGGGCAACCCAGAAAAACCTGAAAGACTCGGCAGCTTAGTCAAGGCGTGCGAGGCATGTTACAAGTTTGCAAGAGCTTTTAGAACGCCATTTATTTCTGGAAAAGACAGCTTATACAACGAGTCTCCGCTTGGTCCGGTGACGCCGACTCTTTTAATCACGGCTTTAGGCATCGTTCCAGACATTCGCTTGACTGTTTCAATGGATGTTAAAGAGGCTGGCGATGCAGTTTACATTGTCGGTCGGACATTTGCAGAGTTGGGCGGTTCTGAATATTATAGGCTAAAGGGGTTTGTTGGGAAAACAGTGCCAAAAGTACATGGGGTTCAAGCTAAAAGAACGTTTAGTGCCATCACAAAGGCTGTTGATTTGGGTCTGGTTAAGGCTTGTCATGACTTGTCTGAAGGTGGCTTGGCGGTTGCTGCTGCAGAGATGGCTTTTGCAGGTGGATATGGCTTGGAGTTGGATTTGCGAAAAGTTCCATGTGAGGCATTAGCACGTAACGATTTTGTCTTGTTTTCTGAGTCGAACAGTCGTTTCTTAGTGGAAGTTTCAGAGAGGGATAAGAAGGATTTTGAGACTTTAATGAAGGGTACGGTGTGCGCGGAGATAGGCAGAGTCAGCGAAAAGCAACGATTATGCATCAAAGGGTTAGATGGAGAAGCTGTTGTGGATGCGTCACTTGCCGAGTTGTTGGCAAGCTGGAAGAAAACGCTAAGCAGCGAGGTGTAAGCTGTGAAACGCGAAGAAATTAGGGTCTGTGTTTTGCGTGTGGGCGGAACCAACTGTGATGCGGAAACGAAAAGGGCGCTTGAAGAGTTAGGCGTGCACGCAGAAGTTGCGCATGTAAACGAGCTTGTCAAGCGTGGTAGACTGCTGGAACATCATGCTTTAGTTTTTCCAGGCGGCTTCTCCTACGGGGATTATGTGCGGGCTGGCGCAATATGGGCTAAGTGGATACTGGCTAAGATGGGCAAGGAGTTGAAGGTTTTTGTTGATGAAAACCGTCCCATTCTTGGTATTTGCAATGGTTTTCAAGTGCTTGTTGAAGCTGGTTTGCTTCCGGGTTTTGAGAGAGCAAGTCCTTATCCAGAAGCGTCTTTAGCTACTAACGTTCCGCCTGGGTATAATTGCCGTTGGATTCATCTTAAACATGAGAATAACGGAAAATGTGTGTTTACATCGAAGATTCCCAAGGGAAAAGTTTTGCGTGTTCCAGTTGCGCATTCAGAAGGTAGATTCATATTCGCAAAAGAGAAGGAAAAGCACCTTCTGGAAAGACTTTATGAGAATGACCAGTTGGTTTTTCGCTACTGCAAGAAAAATGGCGAATACACAGAAGGGCATTATCCGGCGAATCCGAACGGTTCTTTCCATGACATAGCTGGAATATGCAACCCGGAAGGAACAATATTCGGTTTGATGCCACATCCGGAAAGAGCTTTCTACTGGTGGCAACAACCAGATTGGACACGGCAAAGGCAGATGCCACAATACGGTGACGGAAAATTAATCTTCGAAAGCCTCGTTGAACACTTAACTAAGAAATTTTAAACCTTTGAGATACGGCAATCCAGGTCTGGCGCCTATTTTCATTATGCATTTTGACGCTACAAAATTGCCAAGTTTCCCGCATTCGTAAAGGCTTTTGCCGTGAAGTAGCCCGTAGAGAAAGCCAGCGCAGAAAGCGTCGCCCGCACCCGTTGTGTCAACCACATGAACTTTGAAAGGTTCTATTAGATGTTTTTCGTTTCCGTCTGTCACATAACAGCCTTTGCTACCGAGCTTTACGGCAACTACTTTTACACCCTTTCTTAGGAGCAGATTTGCGCCCTTCTCATAATCGTTCATTTTTGTTAGCAGTTTGAGTTCAGCTTGGTTAGGCATCAAAACAAACGCCTTATTTATCATGTGCTCCAGCTCGGCGATTCCTTTTCGTGCATACAACTCTCCTGGGTCAAGGCTGACTTTGACTGTTTCAGGAAGGGCTTCAACTAGTTTTTTCTGGGTTTGAAAGGATTTCTCTCCGACAAAAGAGGTTAAATGCAGAAACTTTGTCTGGAAGGCATATTCCTTGTTTATTTCGGCAAAGCCTATTGTGTCGTTCACGCCAGGGTCTACATACAATGCTCGTTCGCCTTTCTCGTCCACAAAACCCATCACCACGCCGCTTCGTCCATCATTTGCTTGGATAATGCCGCTTGTGTCAACGCCTTCTCTGCGAAAATCTTCAACCAGCATCTTGCCCTCTCGGTCATTTGCTACTTTCCCAATAAAGCCAACTTTGCAACCAAGCCGCGCCAAACCCACAATCGTGTTAGCCGCAGAACCACCGCAAACCTCCTCGCAGTCTATTATGAAACCTTCCTCTTCCGCTCCAGCTATCTTGTTTACTTTGAAGAGTTTGTCTACGTTTAACGCACCGAATCCAACAACATCGAAACGTTTCATGCGAACAGCTCGCGCAAGTAAATCTTATACTCGCCCAGTTTTCCACCGTAGTTTCCAGCAGAAATCTTCACTACGCCATCAACATTTATGGCTGCTTCTATGCCGGCTTTCATGGCTTTTTTCACCGCTTCAAGAGAGATTCCGTTAATCACTATCTCAGGAATGTAGCTGACGCCCTCAGGAACCTTCGATTTCTTACCCAATTTTTTCTTAAGCGATGGACAATAAGGATGGTTCGTTGTAGGTCCAATCCATGGAAAACGCGTTTCAGGCTTTGACCCCGCAGAGCATATTTCGAAGGAGGTTATTACGCCGTCTACTTTGTGGATAGCATCTAGGGCTTTTGTGCCAGCTTCTCTAAGAGCCTCTTTGGATTTGCACATTATCCAAAAGTTTGCACCCATCACGCCACGAGCGTAGCCAAGATACCGTTCAATTATAAAGTCGGGAACCATTATCGGCACGACTATAACTTCGCGTCCATAACGTTTTTCCATCCACTCGTAGCCATCGCCGCAATGCCCCACACGTTCCATCATGTCAATTTTTCCTTCAGCCTTTGACATCGCGTCAAAAACCGCAGTGAACGGCTTAACAAGAATATCCTGCCTTATCCTGTAAGAAAGCTCAATCTCAAATTTTTTCAAGGAATCACTGAATGGTTTTTTAGGGTCTATTCCGCCCCAGAACTGCAGAACCACGCCTTTGCGTTTGTCAGGAGTTTCTTTTTCTTTCAGCCACTTTTCTATTCCACCTTCAACTCTGCCTATGACTATGGAAGGTGTGGCTGTCGCGTGCAAGGCTGCTTTCCGCAATGTTTCTTCATCATCAGCGGTTACAATCACTCGGCAATAAACTCCTTCAAAAGCTTCCGCGTAAGTGTCTTCAACTAAACCTTTCCTGACCATTCTATCCCAACTGCCCAATGGCTTCTCCTCTAACTTTCTTTCTGAAATCACTACTTTCTTTTGCCAGAGTTTCCATATTCTCACTCGTTATTATTTTAACTTTAGGCAACTCGCTGGGATATAGCCGAAAAAGATTAGCAAGCAAGGTTTTGTTTACGCGGCTTTTTGTAAGTGCCTCATGAGTCCAGTTCTCAACAAGCCTTAAAGTTTGCTCTTTTCCAAAAGTGGCAAAGGCGTCCGCAATCACGGCGGTTACTATGCTGTTCTCCGACAAAACCGCAATTTCAGCATTTTTCACAGCGTACTCGTTGCCATTGAAAGAAACTGCCAAGCCACCGTTTTCTCGAACAAGCTTGAACGCTTCGATGTCTGTTATGCTGTCGCCAACATACATAACATCTGCCAATGCAACACCTACTTTCCGCACAACATCCTTTATTGCCTCAGCCTTTTCGCTACCGCCAACAGGATTAACCTCACCAAATATTCTTCCAGACTCCATATTTGCTATTTCAATCCAGAAAATTTCATCAAGCCTCCGAATTATTCTTTGGTCTTTTTCAGAAAAGTCCTCAATTGATTTCGTATTTTTGGTAATTGTCAACATAGGCATTTTTGCGATTTCTTTTGCAAACTCTTTCAGTTTTGCTTTTTCCTTTTCCGCTATGTGGTATTTGTCGATGTTTAGTTTTGTGCAGTAAGTGTTCTCGTAGGGAAAAGCGATTGCTTTGCATAGAGCTTTCATGTAATGCTCGTAGCTTGTGCTCACGATAAATGCGTGAGTTACTTTTCTAACATGCTGCAACGTTTTCTTCGCGCTTGAGATTAAAATCAGTTTTTGCGCTGAAAACTCACGCATTTTACGGTCTGTAACGTCATAAGCTTTGAGGAAGGGTAAGATAAGTTTCAATGTGTCGCCAGCCTTATATCGTGGTCTCTTTAGAACGTCCGCCAAGATGTCATCATATTTGCTGATGACCGTAAAGAGTTTGTCACCGTCGGGAACAAAGTGTGCTGTTAATTCGAAGGCATTATCGTTTTTGGATATGGGTCCTTCACAGTCGGAAATGAAGACGCGCTTCACTTTTTGCGCCTCAATTCTTGCATGTGTTTTATGCTTTTTTCTATGTGCTTGGGAGATGCTACGTCTGTTCTGTGCCAGAGTGCTCCGCCCTTTACGGCTTTAACACCTTCCAAAGATAACCGTCGTGCTTCGCTGATGTCTGCGCCTATACCAACGACGCCTACGGCTCGGGATTTAAGCGCGAAAGTTTCACTGTCACGCAGTTCCATAGCTGCAGGATAAACACGAACCTTATCGCAGTATTTTTTGGTTAGTTCGTATGCTTTTGTCAGGTCAACAGGCTTGTCAATTTCATTTTTATTTACTAAGTTTGGAAAGGCGTCTACGTAGCCGCCGTAGTTTGGCGGAACTTTATAGGTTAAAACTGTTGCCATCTTTTCCAGTTCAACGCGTGTCAGGTTGCCTTCCAAAATTTTGAAACAAACATCCACAAAATCGTCCTTTAAAATTGGTAAAATATTGATTATCTCTGGGTCGCCGGGTCGGCTGTTATTTTCAAGAATTTTCGGCTCTTTGCCAGTATGCATGAAAGCCACGTAGAAAGGAACACCTCGCAAACCAGTGTTGTCTTTTCTTTTCCATTTTTTGAAAATTCGGTTAACGATTTCGATTTCTTTGGCTCTATCCGAGTTTGTCATGAAAGGCAAAACGTCGCCAGCGTCTTTGTAGGAGCCCATGCCTCCAGTGTTTGGTCCCTTGTCGTCGTCAAAGGCGCGTTTGTAGTCTCTCGTTTCTGGTAAGGGCACGATATGTTTGCCGTCGCAGAAAACTTGAAAGCTTGATTCTTCGCCTTCAATTTTTTCTTCTATAATGACTGCGCCGTGCTGGAAATTAGCCAAAAAATGCTCCATGAGCTGCTCTCGGGTTGTGAAGTGGTCGCCCCACACGCCAACGCCTTTTCCAGCGGCTGGTTGGTCTGGCTTCACAACCGCCATATTATTCAGTTCATCGAGCCATTTGTAAACTGCCTTTTTCACTTCTTCTTGGCTTTTGTAGTCTTTCGGATAGAAGATTTTGTAGCGAGGATTTGCTGTGGGCACAATTTCTTCGAACAACACGCGTTGCTCCACTTTGCTTGCTTCTATGGCATAGTCTTTTGTTGGACAAATCATGGGTATGCCAGTACGCTTTTCCACGAGGTTGCGTACGCCTTCGATTATGGGTTTTTCTGGACCCACTATGCCAAAGTCAATTTCGTCCTTGTTGTTTTCTGCGAATTTGCAGATTTTCTCGACATTCAAGTCGGGTATGACTGCATGCTGTGCGGCGTTTTTTGCGTTGAAGGGGTTTCGCTGTTTATCCGCAATGTAGAGATTCACATTGTAGTTCTGGCTTCTTATGAAGACGTCAACCATGGCGGCTTCTCTTGCGCCATATGATACTACGAGTATGCCCACTTTTTCCATCGTCGAATCTCCAGCAAGATATTTACAAAATAAAAGTGAAGCCCTAATTATTTTTGTCCATTACATGTTTTGAACTAGCTGTTCTATCTCGTAGAGACGACCAGTTTCTTCGTAGCCTTCAAGAAACCGTTTCTTCATTTCATCTGCGATTTTCTGCGCTAACGGCGTGGGATATTTGCCTGTTACGCATGCCATGCAAAGCTGGTCTCGAGTGAAGCCCGTTGCCTTCACAAAGTTTTCTATTGACTGATAACGCACTGCGTCTGCGCCGATTATTTCTGCTATTTCTTCTGGTGTGTGCTTCGAGCCGATTAATTGCCCGTAGGTTGCCATGTCTATTCCGTAGAAGCATGGTCCAATAATGCGTGGGAAAGTCACGAACAAATAGACTTTTTTGGCGCCCATTCTGCGAAGTTTTTCTATCACGATTTTTGTTGTGTCGCCTCGGACTACACTGTCTTCGGTTATTATGACGCGTTTACCTTCGAATTTTGTTGGTAAAATGTTGATTTTTTTGTCGATTGTTGCGTACCGTTCCTTGTTTAGGAGGATGAAAGCTCTTTCGGTTACATAACGGTGCCGTCGCGAAGCCCGTTCCCATCTCAACCCAGACTCTTCATGCGCTCCCAAAGCGGCGTCGTCGCCTGTTTCTGGCAACGAGATGATTACGTCTGCATCTTTAACTACGTCTGGGTTTTCTCTAACAAGGTTTCTTCCAAACTCTTCGCGAACTTCATAAACATACTTATCGTCAAACCGCGAGTCTGGACGGGCAAAATATGCGAATTCGAAAGCGCAAAACGCCTTATGGTTACAATTAACTAATTTTTCTTTTTGGAAGCCGTTTTTTGACACAGTTATGAGTTCGCCGGGTTCGATTTCGTGGTCTCGTTGAAAACCATTTATGTCTAAGCCTACGGTTTCCGAGGAAAACGCAAAAATCCTTTTTTCCATGTTGTATCCTGCGCACATCGGTCTTATTCCATGCGGGTCTTTGAAGGCGAAGAATTTTCCGTCTTTTGTTATTCCAGACACGGAGAAGGCGCCTTCAATTTCTTGCATACATGTTTCGACTGCTGGCGTGAGAGGTTTGCCTTTCATGAGTTCAATGAGGAGTTTGTGGCAGATGAGGTCTGCGTCACATTCGTATGAAAAGCCTGGAAACTCTTTCGTTATTTCTTTCTTAATCTGGAACGTGTTAACCACGTTGCCATTGAAGGAGATTGCAAGTTTGTGACCGTTCTTTGAGGCTGTAACAGGTTGCGTGCCCTTTATGAGGGATTTCTCGTCGGTTTTTCCAGAAGTGGTGTATCTGACGTTTGCGATGCCAACATTGCCTGGCAATCGTCCAAACCATTCTTGGATGGCGCTTGTTTTTATTTTAGGTATAAGGTCTAAGCTTCTGTGAACATGAAATTTGCCATCGTGATACGTGAGAAAACCGTGCGATTGGTGTCCACGGTGGTTTTGGGCGCGCATTCCCCAGTATATGTATGGGAATATGGGCTGGTTTTCGTAGTTTATTGCAGCGAAGACCCCGCAGCCTATTTTGGTTCCTCTCCTGCTTGATGGGCAATAGAAGTGAATTGTTATTTATCAGTTTTTAGAACATTTTTAAATAAAAAGTCCATGAACTGAGAATTATTCTTGATTTTCTGGTTTTATGTCTAAAATTTCCTTTCGTTCTTTGCCTTTCAAGTCTCGAATTGCGTAAAGTGTGATTACTGCTGAAACGCCTTTTTGTCTCAGCCACTTCACGTAGTTGAGAACTTTTTCTCTGTCGCCGCGCATGCAATCCTTGAGCGCCCAGCCAACGCCTTTTCGAACCATGTCCTCTTTATCCCAAATTAGGTTGTCACATAACACTAACGCTTCGTCCGTAAATTTTCCGCTCATCCCAACTTTTCTTGTGAAAACAACAACGCTTGCTCTTCGTTTCCACAAATTGTCTGATTTGTTCCATTTTTCTAAAAGATCGAGGGTTTCATTTGGATACGCCATCAGCAAAGGTTGTATAACATAAAGGCTGAATCCATCTGTGGTTCCCCAATTGTTGAGGTGGTTAGCAATTTCGTCCAAAAAATCGAAATCTGACGGCTTCATTTCTTTTGCTCCTTGTGCCAAAACTACAATTCCGAAGGTTGATTGCTCGGAAAAACCAGATTCGAAAAACATTCTTGACAGGTCAAGTTTTTCTTGTAAACTTAATTGTTTGAAGGTGTTGCGGTGTTTTTTGATAAGTTCCTCGAGTTCTGCGGTTTTGATTCCGTAAGACTTGTGTCCCGCTGTTTTGTGATAATATTTGTCCAGTTTAGCTCTTTCAGCATCAGCCCTTTTCACCAGTCCACCGACAATTTCCAAATACAAATCCTTTATTTTCACACACAAACCCTTGTAAACTCTTTATAATTGAAGCAACTGTTCTTATCGTTTTCGTCAACCAAGTGACCGAGTAACTGGTCACTTTTTTCCACAACGAATAATTGAGTTATCCACATGTTTAGTTTCTCTCAAGGAAGTGGAAAGAATACAGGCGACACCTATGGAAATGAAACCAGACCATGATACATTTAGGCACTACTTGTTTTTCTGGTCTGGGCAGCTTGTTTCGCTGCTCGGCTCTTCTATTGCACAGTTTATTATAATATGGTGGATTACAATCACAACGCAAAGCGCGTTATATTTATCGCTTGCGTCTTTTCTAGGCTTGGCTCCAATGGTTATTCTCGCTCCGTTTACCGGTGTTTTCGCTGACCGTTGGAACCGAAAAATGCTTATTGCATCTGTGGATTTGCTACAGGCAGTAGCTACTATAATTCTTATAGTGTTTTTCTGGCTTGGCGGCATCTCAATCTGGATAGTGCTGCTTCTGCTTTGTTTTCGAGGCGTTTTCCAAGCTTTTCACTCGCCCACGGTGTCGGCAATCACTCCTTCGATGGTTCCACAGGATAAGTTAAGCCGAATGAACGGATTGAACTATCTTTTTTCTGGGGCGGTGTATCTGGTTGGTCCCATTTTGGCTGCGGTTTTACTTCAAGTATGGCAAATCTATCAGATTCTCTGGATAGACTTCGCAACCTTTTTAGTGGCAATAATACCTCTGCTGATGATAAGGATACCTTCTGTCAAAAAGAAAAGCGAGAACCGCTCGTTTAAAGTAGACCTCGTGGAAGGATTCAGTTTCATTAAACATGCAAGAGGTTTCATGCCTCTCATCGTATTAGCGACCGCTCTAAATTTTCTCTTCACGCCGTTCTCTACTCTGCTTTCCTATTTCATTGTTTTTGACCATTTTGGAGGAGCTACGGAGTTGGCTTTCGTCACCGCATCTTTGCAAGCTGGAATTCTTGCTGGTGGCTTGTTCATGTCGGTTAAGAAGGAATTCAAAAACAAAATGGCGGTGTGCATGGCTTCGATTTTTGTTGCTTTTGTTGGATACGCACTTGCAGCGTTGACGCCCACTGGCATGTTTTGGTTCATGGCTTTAAGCGTGTTAATCCTAACTTTGTGCCTTCCAGTGGCTAACGTTCTGATACAAACAATAACTCAGACGGTTGTTCCTTTAAACATGCAAGGCAGAGTAAACGCGGTTACGATGGCGTTAGCCACGGCTGCTCAACCTGTTGGAATGATTATTTCAGGAGCCATAGTGCAGTTTGTCAGAGCATCCTACCTGTTTCTGGGATGCAGCCTTTCAGGCATGTTAATACTGATGTTTTCTTGGTTCTTCACAGATGTTAAACATATAGAAAAAGCACAATCTGTAGAATTACAAACATTCTAGTAGCACTTTTTTCCATGTTTGGTCATTCTACAGTGCTTGATGTTATGCTCAGTTCTGCGCCAGAAACCACGTGTATCCACCAGTTCAGCGCTGTATGCGAATCGTTGTAGTATACTATAAGACGCGCGACAGAATCTATTGGAGCATTGCATGGAACGCTACCATTCCACGATAAAGTCTTGGTTTTGGAAGGCTTAAGCGTTAACGTTTGCCGTGTTCCGCTCCAAGTCCAAGCATTTCCTTCAAAAGCTATGTTAATGACCCATGTGCCTTCAGCCGTGCCGGTGTTTTTGAATGTAATCCTAACCACGAAAGCCTTGCATGGTGCCTTATCAACCACGCCGCCTTCGCTATCACACGCCAGACAAGCTGATGATTGACTAGTCGAACTGAAAAACGAAAGAAACAGAACAATAACCAGCGTAACTGCTGCAAGAGAACATAACGCAAACTTCTTGTTCATCAGTCTTCTTCCTCCAAAATATACAAAAAGGAAGAAGCCCTCTTTATGCGTTCTGCAGTATACTTCTATAACATAATAATAGAACTTTCTATTAGCACCACGCATTCAAAGTATATATAAGGGGGGTATCAAAACCCAAGAGCCACCAGCTTTCAACCTATAGTCTTAAGCAAATCAGAACGCGTCACAATCCCAACAATTTCTTTTCCCCTCGCCACCAAAACACCCTGATGCTTCTCCAATATTCGGCGAACCGCATCAATGCTCGTTTCTTCCTGAACAGTTGGCAAAGGACCCCCCATAACATTTTTAACCTTCTCAGCCGCCAAGTTTGAACGCAAATTCCGAATAATAATTTCTTCAGTCACCGTTCCAACAACCTTGTTCCCGCTCAACACAGGCATCTGCGAAATAGCATGGCGCATCATAACATCACTTACTCCAAGTATAGTATCATTCGGCTTCGCAAAAAGTACACCTTTAGTCATTATGTCTTTACATCTATTCTGCTTCGTCACAGTCAAAACCTGCAAAATCCTGTTTACCGTCGAAAGTCTAGGGTCAACTTTCCCCTGCTCAATCTTCGCAATGTGTGCTTGCGAAACGCCAACACGCTCTGCCAATTTTTTCTGTGTTAAACCAGCTTCTCTTCGCAGTTTTTTAAGCGTATTCCCTGTTATAGACAAAAATAACCACCAGTTATTTTCATTTATAAATTAATACAGTAAAATATATATTTACTGGTGTGCATACACCATAAACTTCACAACGGAGAAAGGACACAATGCGAAACATAATCGTCGAAGACCTAAAACAAACACCCCTCGAAAAACAACGCATAGAAATAGTCGAAAGAAAAGGCTTAGGACATCCAGACTACATATGCGACGCGGTAATGGACAGCATCTCAATAAGCCTAAGCAAAGAATACCTAGAAAAAGCCGGAACAATACTACACCACAACGTCGACAAATCACTCCTAGTTGCTGGAGAATCCGAACCAAAATTCGGAGGAGGCACAATAAAACAACCAATGCTCTTTGTATTCGGCGACAGAGCAACATCAGAATTTGGAGAAGTCAAAATAGACATCAAACAAATAGCCATAGAAACCGCAAAAGAATGGTTCAAAAAAAACATGCGCTTCGTAGACCCAGAAAAACACGTAAAATACCAGGTAGAACTAAAACCAGGCTCAATAGGCTTAACAGACATATTCAAACGCAAAGGCAAAGTCCTAGGCGCAAACGACACATCCGCAGCAGTAGGCTACGCACCCATGACAAAAACAGAAAAAATCGTCAAAAAAACCGAACAGTTCCTAAACTCAAAAGAATTTAAACAACGTTTCCCAGAATCCGGCGAAGACATAAAAGTAATGGGCTTCAGAAACAACAACAACCTAAAACTAACAATAGCCATGGCCTTTGTCGACCGCTTCATAAGCAACGAAGAAGACTACTTCGAAAAGAAAACAAAAATCCTCGAAGAAACTCAAAAATTCGTAACAGCAAATACAGACTTTGAAAACGTGGACATCCAACTTAACACTCTAGACGTACAAGGAAGAGGATTAGGTGGCTTATACCTAACAGTCCTAGGCACAAGCGCAGACAGCGGCGATTCTGGCCAAGTGGGCAGAGGAAACCGCGTAAACGGCTTAATATCCCTAAACAGACCATTCTGCTCCGAAGCCGCAGCAGGCAAAAACCCAGTAAGCCACGTAGGAAAAATCTACAACGTCCTCACATACAAAATTGCACAACACGTTTACGAAGAAGTGCCAGAAGTTGAAGAAGTCTACATTTGGCTTTTGAGCAAAATCGGAAGTCCAATAGACCATCCAGCGGTAGCAGCAGCCCAAGTCATAATGAAAGGCAACAACAACCTAGACAAAGTCAGACACGAAATAAATGATGTACTAGATTGTGAACTGGAAAACATAGACAAATTCTGTCATGAACTAGCCCGAGGAAAAATCCAAACCTACTAATCTAATTTCACAATTCAAAGCGCTTACTTGCTTAAACATAAATTTCTTATTACTGTAACATCCGTTTAGGTGTAAAAAGTGCAAACTAGTTCACTGAAAATACTAGCACTCACTGTCGGCGTCTTCTTTTTCACAAATAATCTCTCAACAAGTTTTCTCCCAGTCTATTACATGGAAACAGGCTTAAGCGTAGCCGAAATTGCCCAACTTTTGTTTTCAACCTTCACAGTGATAGGATTACTCCCAATAATGCTACTTAAATTTATGAAAAACTTTGAGAAAATAATAACATTTGGAATACTCTCCACCGCACTCTTTTTCGCAGCCCTAATCTACGTAAAAAACCCAATTATTTTAGGATTAACCTACGGATTAGGCATAGCCACTTTCTGGCCGAGTTTTAACCTTCTACAATTCCGCTTAAGCGAAACACGAATTCGAGCCAGAACAGTAAGCTTATTCTCTTCAATAATCCCTTCCATTGCAAGCATCATAGGCCCCGCAGTTGGCGGTTTTATGGCATCAACATTTGGTTTTCCAACACTTTTTACAATTTCAATTGCACTATACATCGTTGCTTTTCTCCTTTCTAGGCGCATAAAATTTCAATCAGAAACTCACAAATTCGCAATTCCCAAGGATAAAACATTCAAAATATTCTTCGTCTCCTTCATTCTTCTAGGCTTATCAGAAGCCTACTGGCTTGCCTATCCATTATTCGTTAACAAAATTTCCGGAGGAACTTTTCAGATGGGACTGGTTCTTGCCGCAAGCGCCGTTCTAATCTGCGCAGTGACTTTTCTTGTTAATTGGCTTTCAGACATCAAAAAGACAAGGATAAATTTCGCCATCATCGGCGCATTTTTAAATGCGCTATGGTATTTCGCTATACCTTTCGCATCTACCCCACAAGAAATTGTTGCCTTGTCACTGCTTTCGGGATTTGCAAGCGCCTTCTCCCTTTCATGGTTCGCTCATTACGGAGACTCCTTCAGCAAAGAATACTATGCAAGCATACTAGTCATGCTGGAAGTCGGATTAATGATCGGCAGAATCTTGAACCTCGCACCAACCAACATTTTCATATCAAACGCAAACTACACAAGCTATTTTACACTTCTGGGTCTCGTGTGGATCCTCATAATCCCCCTGTACTTGATTGCCAAAAGAACTAAGACAAACGCCATCTAACCTTTCGGCTTATGCGCCTGCGCTATTACGTGCGAGTATTCTTCGCCTTCCAAAGGCAACAAATCCATAGGATTATACGGCCACACTCCAGAATACACTTCCTCAATCCAATCAAGAACAAGCCCCGCTTTATTCAATGTCTTCTTTAGTCTCGCTTCACTTGCTATTTGCCCAAAACCATGCGCTTCAGCCAGTTTCATGCTTTCAGAACCTTCTTTAAACCATAAGGAAGAGAAGACTACTTTACCATTAGGTTGTAAAACACGGGCAGCCTCAATAAATGCTAAAGTAGCCTCAGGAACATTGTCAAAACCAAAATTTGAAGTCACTGTTGACAAGGAATTGCTTTTAAAGGCTAAATGTTTAGCGTCAGTTACAATTAAAGAGATTTTCTTGTAAGTATGTGTCCTTTTTGCTTTGCTCATGGCGCCGCGCAAGGGTTTCTCGTCTATGTCTGTTCCAATAATAGAGACAGCACTTGAGCTTTTTTCCGCCAAAGGAAGAATAAATCTGCCCATTCCAGTTGCAATGTCCAAAACGGTGTTACCAGATTCTTCACACGAAGCAATTGTGTGACGTACCAACTTGTCTATGAGCTTTTTTAACGCGTCTTTCTGGTCGTCTCTCAAATATGAATTGTACTGTTTCTGTATCTCATCATATCTTTTTTCGTCTGCCACATTAACCTTCCATTCAAACTCGCCAGCTGAAACTTTCGCATCCTTTAACAATCCAATTTCTTCCTTAACCTGATACAAGTGCCCATTACTACACTTGAAATATCCATTAACAAAGCGCTCATATGATTTTTCTCCATCAAAAATTAATGGAATTCTACAAAGTGGACAGACAAGAAAGCTCGCGACTTCTTTGCGCATCATTCATCCCTCAAAACCAAAATAGGTATTTTATTCTAAAACTTTGTCGTTTACAAAACAGAAATCTTAAAGACTACAAAGGGTAGTGGATTAAAACATTTAAATGGTTGAAGACGGAAGTTATAGGGAAGGTGCCTTGAAAATGGCTGAGGTAAGCGAAAAACTTCCAATATCCGAATTCTATAAAGTAGTGGATTATGTTACAATCTTTAAGAGCGAAAAATGGTGGGAAGCCATAGTCGTATTCGAATCCTTTGGAAGACGATCAATCGGCTTGTATCTTTGGCAAAAAAGGCTAGATAAAGAAAAGAATCAAGAAGTATGGAGAAGAAAACACAAGTTTAACGTGCGCAATTTGGATGAATGGAACAAACTCAAGAATGCCATTGAACAACTTACACCAAAACTTGTTTCAAAATAGTCACAATTGCCAATTGCTTATTTTGAATTCACATTCTGAATAATAATCCAGAATTGAATAATTTTATTAATCAACACTTACAACAAAAACAAGAAGGCGAATACTATGGCAGCCGAACCGGAGACTCAAGAAAATAACCAATATGAAGAAGAAGCAAGCGAGGAGAATCTTCAACCACAACAAGAAACTGAGCATGAGGAGTATGCAGTTGTGGAAGATATGACAGAGCAAAGAATAACGCCAAAACAGTCAAGATCGAATAATCAGGTAGAAGACAGAAGTAGTTTTATACACGGGCTTGCTGTCGGTCTTGGAATTGGATGCATCGCCACCTTCGTAATCACGTGGATTGCAATTTTCTTCACACCCATGTTACCATCAGTAACATACGAAACATTACTTTCAATATTTATTTACCCACTAATCTACTTACTAGCAGTGGGGTTAGTGTCACTCACAGCGGGCATAGTCAGAGAATACTATACAAGAAAGAGTCACCTCTGAAAAACCACTTCTGGAAACACCAAGTATTTTTACCTACAACAATTTAATAATGGATAGTTTAAACTATATTTGTGGAACTCATGCCTCATACGTTCAAACAAGTTTTAGAAAAACTCGCAAGCGAAAAAGCACCAGGTCCATCACCAACCTTCTCTGTACTCCATCTTCTACATACGATAGAACTACTCTCCGAAAAAACAATTGGTCGCGATAAACTGGCTGAAAACTTGAATGTAGGAGAAGGCGCCGTGCGCACAATAATAGAACGCTTAAAAAATGCCGGTCTAATTACCACATCTAAGATAGGATGCAGTTTAACAGGTAAGGGTATGAAACTCTGGAAAGAATATACATCTATAGCCAAAAAAGTTGAAATTGGAAAAAACGAGTTGACTCTTGCAAAATACAATTTTGCGATTTTAGTAAAAAATCATGGAAATAAGGTTAAGTCAGGAATAGAGCAGCGCGATGCCGCAGTAAAAACCGGCGCAAAAGGAGCCACAACAATACTGTGCAGAAAAAGACGCTTAATAATTCCATCCGCAAGTGAGAATGTCGCTAAAGATTTTCCAGAAGCGGCAAACCAAATTTTTAAACTTCTGAAACCGAAAGAAAATGATGCAATAATAATTGGAAGCGCCGATACTTTAGCAGACGCCGAGTATGGAACATTAGCCGCAATGTGGACACTTATTAGTGACTGCTAACAATTATCGGCAGGTTTAGTATGTGTATTTTTCTCCTTCAGCAAGTATGCGTTCTAATGCAGCGTTAAAGTTTATCATTCCCTCATTCGTTTTTGCAGAAACTGGAATTAACAAGTATCTTAAACCAAGCTGATAAACTGCGCGCATCATATTTCTGCTCAATAAACGCTTTGTTCCCTCAAGTTTCTGCTCAATCGCAGTTTCTAAAGCATTCGGATTAGCTGACCAATCCACAATTTTGTCAACTTCTCCTTTAGGCAGTAAATCACATTTTGATAAGAGGTGCACTTGAGGAAGAAGAAAACGGCTGTAAACAGCTGTTGAAAGGAAGAAATTGGAAACATAATTTAACGGATTCACAGAGAACACAGCGTCAAATAAATAAACGATTGCTTTAGGCGCCTTTGTAAGCTCGCTGGCAATGTATGGTCCGCTTGCCCTAAAAGCAAACAACTCCATCTGTCCAGGTGTATCCACCAAAATTATGTCAGAGTTTAAATCCTCAATTTCTCTCGATAAATTTTCAATCTCGTCTGCAATCAAATCAGCAGCAAGTATTAACGCGCCATTAGGACCCAAAGCATACTTCTCCATTAAATCTTCAACGTCTATAAAATCCCGAACATCCACATCAGGAGAATATGGAAGCGTTAAAACTCCAGGGTCCAGATTCACCACGGCAACGTCTTGTTTTGACATTTTCAACCATTCACCAAATGCTGCAGTTAGCAAAGACTTTCCAGAACCAGCAGTTCCTATGATAAAGACCATAAACATTCTTTACTCATCACCCTATTTTAACTCTGGAATCATGTTTTCTAGAAAAGCGTTCATTGGTTAGTAAAAGCTTTTCTTCTCAAGACAGAGCTTGGGGTGGTTGCGGTTCAAACATTTGCGGCTGTGCCTTTCTGGAGATGACAAACACAAACACGCCAACGCAGATTAGAATTATGGCAGCAACTAGTAACAAGATAAAGAACATAGATAGAACTGTGATGGTTAAAGTTGGACTGTCGGCTCCGGCATAAACATTGTCTCCAGACCAACTTACACGAACATAACACACCCCAGCAGTCTCGGCAACCCAAGAATACGAGAAACGCCCACTAGAATCCGTTACAACAGTGCCTAAAACTTTCCAAGGAGAACTGTTTTCTTTAATGTAAACAATTACCGTCTTGTTTTGTAAATTTGGAAAGAGTTGTCCAACGAGAGAAACCGTGTTTCCTTGAATCAGATATGTGGCAGAAACTGTTAATGATATTGAGGAAGACGCTAAAGTTGCGTAACTTGCAGAAACCTGCCCCGGAGCCCATTGTTCACTATTCTCAAGAGAAATTATCTGCGCATTCTTCAAGGCTTGCCTTAATTCCTCGGGGCACTCGCCCACTCTCCACCCAATCTCCCAGTCATCACCAGTACACTCGGCCACATAATATTCTGCGCTACTATATGCTACACTGTAGACTTGCCCTCTTGCATCATAAGGTTCATGAGGTAGCTTAATGCCGATATTCATGTGTTCTTCATCTTTATAATAGAGGAGTATGGCATCGATTCCACCGGCTTTGATTATTGAAGCGGCAATAAAAGAAAAAAGGTCACAATCTCCTTTATTTTTGACCATTGTTTCTACTGGATATCTCGCTGGGGCAGTTACTTCATAAGGTATTTGATGAACAATCATTAACACCCCATTTGCAAAGTCTTCATCATCCTGGTAAATTTGCCGCAAACTGTCCGCTATAGGTTTCAAAGCATAAGGTGTTACGAACTTAGCAAAATCATTACTCGAGCTCACACTATGGCTCTTTTCAGTATAATAGTCGTAAAGTGATTGGGGAATTCCAACGTTAAGCCCATAATATATTGAGCCATTTGGATGGTTTAAAAGTTGATAGGATTGAATGTAATTTTCTGACAAGCAAGAGGGAAGTAAGTACAAAAACATGAATAAAATTGCCAGAGCCAACAGTGTTTTTGATTTTTTCATAGAAAACTTTGTTGCAAAGTTAATTTAAGGCATTTATGAAATGCAAATCAATATGAGTAATTCTAGCTTCTAATAGTAACCATGTTAAACTGTGCTTAGTTGCATAACTTTTTGGTAAGAGGCTATAACATTCTTTTCAGTCTAACTTTTCCACCTTTCTTTTCAATCAACTCCGACAGTTGAATAATTGCCTTTCCCAAACGGTCTTTGGCGATTTTCGGTTCTTTCGCGGTTGTTGAGAAATGAATCTCTATGTGAGGCTTTTTTTCTTCGCCTTTCGGATGAGATTTTATGTAAACGTATGGATTATCATGCATTGTTTGGTCAATTAAAGGAGCCAATGTTGACTCCATGATTTTGTCTGCGTATATGCTGGTTTCAAAAAACACTACACCCTCCGCTGCTTTCTTAAGCAAAGGCACAATTGACTCGTCAAAAATGGCTTCCATTTCGGAAGGAACACCAGGCAATGCTACGAGAAAAGTTTCCTCAATTTTAATAATTACGCCTGGAGCAGTACCAACGGGATTCGGCAACGGTTCTGCGCCTTTAGGAAGTTTCGCCATTTTAACTCTGGGAGGCGTTAACTCAACTTGTTCTATTTTTCCCACTTTTGCATAAGCTTCATACTTTTCCTTAACCATTTTCAAAGCTTTCTCATTAACTTCCAATTCGCCGTTTAAGGCTTTGGCGATTCCTTCTAAGGTTTTGTCGTCGAAAGTGGGACCAAGTCCACCTGTTGTTATTATGAATCTTGGTTTTCGCTGCAAAGCTTCACGGATGGTGTTTGCAATTTCATTAACGTCATCGCCTATAGCCGTTATACGTTTCACTGAAACACCCATAGAAGTGGCGCGTTTAGCCATCCAATGTGCGTTTGTGTTCAAAGTTTTACCGATTAACAATTCGTTGCCAACACAAATTATTTCCATCTCTTTATTCATCATATCACAGTCCAAACAGACATGCTGTAAAAATAGCGCAACTTCACTTTTATGCTATTTGCTAACATATCTTTCAAAAAGCTGAGGCATCCAACTTATTTTTTCTTGCTAAGCCACCATTTCAAGTATTCTTTTCTTCGTTGCTCTTGTTCTTCTTCTTTGGATTCTCTACTTGGGCGTAGTTTTTCTCTGAGCTCCATGAGCTCCTGCTGTGTTACGGATAAACCGCAGCTTTTGCAGACGTAATGCTTAGTTGCAATCATGTAATGCATTTCGCCACCGCACTCTGGGCAATATGGCATTTCTTAATCACTTATTCCGCCATTAAAATTGAACATGCTTTGAGAAATAGCTTTCTATTGCCGCAAACAATTTTGCTATCTACGTTATGATGTTTGTTAGTTTTGCTTCTTTACCCAGTTGTAAGGCTCTTTCCATTTCATCTCTAGTTAGTCTTCTGCGCAGTTCAGGAATCTCATAGGCTCGCCATTCGGGTCTGTACTGAAACATCACGTTTACTCTTGTTTCTACGCTTAGATTCTCGGCAATCCAATCCAACACCGGTTTCGTGCAACATTCCAAATGACCCGGCAAGACAAGCACGCGAATTATGAGCTCTCCATATTTTTTAGCGTCTAGATGGTTGCGTGTGCACACTTCCCAATAGTTTGGAGCATCAGAAATTTTGGCGGCGCATTCGCCAGGTCCATATTTAAAATCTAATAGATAAACATCAGCAAATCCGGCTAATAGCTGCGCTGTTTCTGGGCTATAGTAAGTGTTTGAGTTCCAAACCACTGGAATGTTTACGTTAACATACTTGAACGTTTCAAGCCACTGTTCCAGCCAAGGCGTTGGTTCTCCACCAACAAGATTTGCATTTCTGCAGCCGCTTGCACGCAAGTTTTCAACTTCCCTAGCCAATTCTTCAGGTTGATAAACTTCGCCTTTCTCAATCCACTGTGAAATTGTCCAGTTTTGGCAATGCTTGCAACGCATTGTGCAGCCCATAGTGAAAACTGTTCCAGAAGGCACAAGCTCCGGTTCTTCGCCTAGATGCTCAAAAATACTTGAAACTGCCATTTCGGTGCCGCATTTACAAAAGCCCAGTTCACCCGCAAATCTGTTCGCTCTACACTTGCGTGTACAAAAGTGGCAGCTTGATAGAATCCGATTTGCAATTTCAATTTTCAAATCCAAATAAGATTCGCTTGGAATGCGCATTTCCTTTAAGTTTCTTTGACCATTATCGATTTCTTTTTCAATTTCGCAGAACTCTTGCGTGAGTATCACATGTTTTTGCCAAAGTTCTTCTAAAGAATCTCTTTCGCCGAATTTCGCTGGTAATTTTTTGGCAATAAGGAATTTCGCTGGCTTCTCATTTTGCATAACGGCGAAGTACCTACTCAAACTCTTCTTTGCCAATTTGTCGTTTAGCACGCCAACAGCGTCTGAGCGAAGAAATCGCCACATTTTCTCTCAATAGTTAACCTTGTGCAAGGAATTATTAAAACAAGGCGTAGGGGTAGGAGTATCCGCTTGCATGCAATTTACCTTTTATTGGAATTTCTTGCCCGCACACTGGACAATGCATGTCTCTTGTTAAGTTCCACTTCGTAATTTCAAAATTAAAGCGCTTAACAAGTAACTCATTGCAGTTTGGACAGTAAGTGTTTCCGCAAGGATGCCCTGGCACATTACCAATGTAAACATAGTTTAATCCAGCTTCTTTTGAAGCCATGTACGCTTTCTCCAAAGTCTCAATCGGAGTGGATGGAATAGTCGTCAGCTGATAGTCCGGATGAAAACGCAGCAAATGAAAAGGCGTGTCGCTACCAAGATTATTTCTTACCCACACAGCAAGCTCTCTAATTCTTTCAATTGAGTCTCCAATCTTCGGCACAATCAAGTTTGTAATCTCCATGTGAACATTATTCCTTTTCATTTCTTTCAGGGATTCGTAAATTGGCTCCACAGATGGAACTGCAGAAAAACTTTTGTAAAAATCCGGGTCTCCACCGCCTTTAAAGTCCACTGTAGCCGCATCCAAATATGGCGCAATAGCTTTCACAGCTTCCGGCGTCATATAACCATTGGTAACAAAAGTGTTAAAGAACCCCACTTGACGAGCAAGCTTAGCCGTCTCATAGGCATACTCGAAAAATATTGTCGGCTCCGTGTACGTGTAGCTCATTCCTTGGCAACTATTATCTCTCGCGGCTCTAACAACCTCTTCTGGAGGAAAATGGTTACCCTCTATTTTTTTCTCCTGGCTTATCATCCAATTATCACAAAATTGGCAACGAAAATTACAGCCAACAGTAGCGATAGACATAACCAACGACCCTGGGTTGAAATGCGAAAGAGGTTTTTTCTCTACAGGGTCTATGCACGCGGATATAGCTTTAGCGTAAACAAGTGAAAAGAGCGTTCCGCCTTCGTTTTTTCTTACTAAACAAAAACCGGTTCCGCCGTCGTTTATTAGGCATCTTCTCCCGCATAAATTGCACTTGACTTTTTTATCCTTCAACTTTTCATAGAGCATGGCTTCATGCAGAGACATTTAACCTTCCCTTCAATTTTATAGTCTCAATCTTCCGTGTAAATCTTTGCCTATTTAAAACATCACTTATTCATTTAATGTAGAATCTGATTTTTCTCTTATTTCAAAAACAAAAGGCGGAGCATCGGTTTTCACATCTAACTCTATGGCGAGCAAACCTTCCAGAAAACCAGCCCAAATATCAGTTTCATTAATAAAAGGCGTCTTAACAAGGAGGTATTTATCTTTCAGATAGAAGTCGCCGAACCCTTGCACTCTTAAACGTTTGAAAACTTCTTGCCACTTTTCACGTTCAGCCGTTTGAATACCGAGACTTGTTTCCATAGAAACTTTTGCGGCTTCACCCATTTTTCTTCCAATCTCGCGCCACTTTTCTTTTGGAATATGCTGTATCAGAATGTTGATTAGTTCTACATTCACGAAGGCTATGCGGCTTATGCCACAATAGTACTCGCCCGGAAAACGCCAATCGTAAATCATCATGCTTCTGTAAACGTCAAGCATTTTGGAAATGAGGGGTTTTATGCCTGGTTCTTTTCCTTCTCGAATTAGTGAATCGATGAATTCGCGCTCTTCTTTTTCCAGAATTATTGTAGTCCGTTTTGTCGATTCATCATCTTTTTTTATCATTTCTTCGAGTTTTTTCTCTTTATTCTCCTGCATAGTCGATATATCTTCAAACATATCTTATATGCTTTGCTGCTTGCTCGTCAACAATAACCGAACGACTTTTAACAGCCTATGCATACTTAAATTATTGCCAATGACGAAAATAGGGTCTGAAAAAGATGATGCACCCTAGGGTATCTGAGGCAAAAACTAAATTCTTAATTAAGAAACAACTTTATTCTTAATTAGATACCACAAAAGCACTAAACCAACAATAAACAGAGCAAATCCGGAAATCATAGAAAAAACATAGCTTATGCCAAGTACGTTCATAAGTACATAAACCACGTAGGTTGGCCCAGCAAAAATCAAAAAAGCCGCTACCACAAACAAAAATGCTTTCCAAAATTTCGAATCCAAATTCAACCTTGGCAATTGATTTCTTTTCCCCTTTTGCTCTTCTTCACTCATAAATTCACGTTCCAGTAACAATCTAAATCTAAATTTTCCCCTTATAACCCTTCCTTTACCTCATTACCTAACGCTTTCATAAGAAACTTGAAAACAGAAAAACCTGCACCACGGTCCGCTTTAAAGCCTGCTGTTGCGCCTAGAAGGCATATGCCCTCAAGATTGCGTTCCTTCGCGAGTCCAAGCAGCAAACCAGTGGCGCCTACAATTCTACCTTTGCTATATATCACGGCGCCTTTTTCCATAAACTCTAATGCAAGCCTAGGTGAAGTCGCGGCGACGTACACTTGCGTTTTTTCTTCTGAAATTGGCACTCCGCCGATTGTTACTAGAAAACGACACCCTTGCTTTACTAGGAAACCCAATATCTCGCTACAAACTTCATAGTGTGCAAGTACATCGTCAAATGATGGTTGTGTGTCACCAGTCATAATAATAAAATCGTTCTCTTTCATCGAAGCAGCGAAGAATTCATATTTTGGCAAACGGCAAATACCGTCTGAGTTAACTGAAACATAATCTGGAAAAGTAGGCGAATATAACTCAGCAAAAGGCTTCGCTCCAGTGAACTTTATTAGGAGATGTGCTGCAATCTTTCCGACATTTCCAAACCCTGGAAGCCCTTGCACAAAAATTGGATTTTCAAGAGCCGGATTGAACATGTAATTGAAATGTGGTCTATCCATGTGGCAACAACCAAGGTCAATAAGTAATTTGAGCACTAAAAATGTTTTTACTAAAAGAAAGCCTATATGCCATGAAGAAGTATTCCCAAAAGATTTAAGAAAGCCTTCATTCAGCATAACAGTAGCGGGGTGGGGTAGCCAGGATTAACCCGCTGGGCTCATAACCCAGAGATCGGTTGTTCAAATCAACCCCCCGCTACCAAAATTACTTATCTTGCAGAAGTGATATGGCTACAATGAATTTTAAATTTTGAATTAAGAAAATAGAAGGAAGAGAAAGCAAATAAAAGAATCATTTGTTCAACGAAAAACCGCACAGTTGCTCGCCCATTCTGTAAATAGTATTTCCATTAATGACTATGTTTTCAGCGTCCAGTAATGATTGCCAAAGTTTCTCTTCTATGATTCTCTGCTGAAGTTTTTCTCTAACTTCTTTGATGATCTTGACTCTTTCTGGATTTGGTAATTCTAGCAGATTAAGCTGTTTTTTGTTTTTGGAACCCATTTTAATCCCTTTTATGTATTTTCGCATGTCTTAATAAATCAGTTCTTTCTGCTCAAGAATATGTCGAAAAACAACATATATCATCAAACCCCAACGAGAAAAATATATGTCTCATTTCTAACTTATAATAATTTGATTTAGTATGCAAGTTGACGCCGTCGAGAATGCCATATTTTCGGTGGCAGTCAATCCCATACTTAAATCGCTAATCACACTTTTTGATAAGGAATGCCGAAAAGATGGAAGTTTACTTTTAAATTCTCTAAAGGAGTTCTTAGGCCAACCAGTTTCTTTATGCCGCTCATGCTACCACGTGAGCCACAGAATAGCCAAACCATTCTATGAAGTTGGTAGCCGTTTGTTACATGTAGATAGAGAATTCATGCGCAGCCAGTTCCTAAATGAACAATACGGCGAAGCTTGGCTTAGAGGCTTCAGTTTGATGATGAAAGGTATAAAAAAATACGGCGTCCGCATACCTTTTGTCCCCGCAGGACCTTTCGAGATTGTTTGGAATTTTACATACCAATGCAATTTGAAATGTAAGCACTGTTATGAAAATGCTGGTGAAAAACGCTCCGAATTATCAACAGAAGAAGCAAAACACGTGTTGGATATCCTTTCAAAGTTAGCAAATACAGGTTTACCGGCTCTCTCTTTCAGCGGAGGAGAACCACTCGTAAGAAAAGATTTCTATGAAATTGCCGCTTATGCAAAAAAACGAGTTGGTTATGTAAGCATAGCTTCTAACGGAACACTTATCACAAAAGATAATGCAAAGCGAATCAAAAATGCAGGGGTGGATTATGTCGAAATAAGCATTGATGGAGCGACTCCTCAAGTGCATGACAAGTTTAGAGGGATATATGGAGCCTTTGAAAAAACTATGGAAGGTGTAAAAAATTGCATTGAAGAAGGATTGGACACATGTATAGCAACAGTCTTGCACAAGGACAACATATTCGAACTTGACAAGCTAATTGAGTTTGCAAAGCAACTGGACGTTAGATTCATGCATTTCAACTACATTCCTACAGGAAGAGCGAAAGCACATGTAGAATTGGATTTAACTCCAGAAGAAAGACATCAAGCACTTGAGACTATTGGAACGGAAATAATCGAACTATACTTACAAGCAAAAGAAGAGGAAATAAAATGTGGAAAATCTCACAAAAAAGTTGACAAGTTTTTCAGTACTTGTCCACAATATGCAAGCGTGACTAAAGAAATTTCACAAAGATATGGACAAAATTTCCTTGTAGAAGCACATTACGCAGCAAAAAAGGGTGTAGAAAACGTCGCAAACTTTTTAGGCGGTTGCGGAGCAGGACGGTTATACTGTTGCTTTGAACCTAACGGGGACATAAAACCGTGCGTGTTTTTCCCTACGAACAAAGACACAGTTCTTGGCAACATTTTAAAGGACAACTTTGAAGAAATATGGGATAATAATTCACTCTTATGGAACCTACGTGTACGAGAAAACTTGCAAGATTACATGGTGAACGGAAAGAAAGTTGGATGCGGAAGCTGCCCAGATAAGTACATATGTGGAGGGTGCCGCGCAAGATCTTACAGTTACTTTGATGGAAATTTAAACAAACCAGACATAGGGTGCATCCACAACAAAGTTTTGTGGGAAAAAATTGTTGGAAATAAACAGCGGTTTAACTACAAATCTTCAAACATTGCCTATTTTGACGCTTAGGCTTTTCCTTTTTCTTCTTTGCCAAAGTATGCTGTCCATTTGAGTTTGCGTGCATCTCTTCTTAGATTTAATGAACTTTTTCTGCATTTGCTTGAGCAGAACCATAAAATTGACCCGTCGTTTCTTACGTACATCATGCCAGTGCCTCCAGAAAATTCATTGCCGCAAAATGAACATTTTTTAGGTCTAGGCAACTGTGGTTCCTCCAAACTGTCTTATGTTTAATTCATCGTGTGATTTTCTTTGCTTCTCTTTCAGTTTCTCTCAACATAAGAATGTCTTGAACGCGGATGGGTCCTTTAACGTTGCGTGTTATTATGCGTCCTTTGTCCTTTCCTTCTAAAATGCGTACTCTTACCTGCGTGATTTCACCAGTTACACTTGTACGTCCAATAATTTGAATCACTTCCGCAGGTGTTAGTTCTTCCTCTGTTGCCTCAGCCGCTTTCTCTTCTTTGCTCATCATTTTGCTCCTCTTTTCATTTGCTCGATTCTTGAAACTATTTCTTTGACTAGTCCAGTTGCATCTCCTTCTTTAATTATGCACGCAGAAGCGGCAGGAACATCGATTCCTATTGCAGTGCCTATTTTTTCTTTGCTTGGCACGAATATGTATGGGATTTTTCTTTCCTCGCATAGAAGCGGCAGATGAGCTACGACTTCTGGGGGTTCTACATCTTCAGCTATTACTACGAGTTTTGCCTGAGCTCTTTCGATGGCTTTTGTTGTTTCGTTGGTGCCTTTTCTGACGGTGCCTGTTTTGCAGGCTATTTGCAGGGCTTCATAGGCCGCATCTGCGATTTCTTTTGGAACTTCAAATTTTACATAGAATGGTTTGGACATAAGCCTCACCCTTTAAATGCACAGTCTTATCAACTTTTCTTATTTATGAATGTTTCGACTCTAGTTATGTAGGTTTGATTCTCTTTTGGGTTGTTGGGTGTTTGGGTGCGTGCAATAGTTGATAGACCGTCTATTTGGAGACAAATATGGTTAATGTGATATGTTTTCCTCTGTTTGAGTAGAAAAAGAGAGTTAATGGGAGATTTCTCCACATTGCAGCTGGTTCAAATCTCTCCGCACTTCAATTTAAAACTTTTTCGTAGACCTTTTGACATTATTTTCGAATTAATACTCTTACTACGGTTTATAGTCAATATTTTATCTTTGCATGAAACCTATTAGTATAGGAGACACAAGATGGTGCAAGATTCTAGAAGAAAGGAATTTCTGGCAATGATGTTTAAAGACGCAATGAAGCCTTATGAGTATCCTAGGGAAGAGTGGAACGAAGACGAAAAGGAGTTTCTTCCCGTATTCATGCGGCTTATAGGGTCTAATAAGCTGGTTTTGGATCTAGCTGGAGGTTATGGAAGAGTCGCCCCTCACCTTATGGAGAATAACAACACTGTAGTATTAGCGGATTTGTCCCTTCACTCCCTCCGGCTTGCAAAGAAAACCATCCAAAGAAGTAACTTGCATATTGTGTGTATGGACTTTCTGCATCTACCATTTATAGATAACGTGTTTGATGGTGTGTGGTTTACTCAAGCGTTTGAGTATGTTCCACCTGACAAAAGAGAAGATTTTCTTCGGGTTTTGAAAAGAATACTTAAAGGCGGTGGATTTGTTTTTGTGAATGTGGCAAAGGTTCCGAACGAGTGCTCTCGTTTTTCCTATCTGAAAAATTATGTTTATTGGAGGCTAATAAAAAGGCAACCCATAGTATTGGGAGCCTACATCTACAAAATCCATTCCAAACATTACACTGGATGGCATTACCATTCCGTAGTTTTTACGAGAAGAATAGAAAAATGCTTTCAAAAAACCAGCTTTAGAATCTTAAAATTTATGGACGGAAAAAATGGCTATCTAACATATCTTCTCCAAACCGACTAGACACTGTCTCGATGTCGTTAACATAGGTGCAAATTCCGAGAATTTAAACCGATGTCTAAATCTAACCCCTCTCACTATTTCATTTTAGCTTTCAAACGATAGTACAAAGTGAAAGAGAATTTTTTATTGCATAATAAAGAGAGAAATGAGTGATGGAAGCAAGTTTACTAGTGTCACGCAATTATTACTAAGGGTAGCTACATTCTACTCTATTGCACAAGTAATTGAATAGGAAGTTGAAATCTATATATAAAGGGGGCTATACCTTTTCACAGCTCAACAATCAACCAAACAATCCTAAGACTCTACGAACTTGCCATCTTTATAGAAAAGCTTCCCATCTGCATAAATCTCTTCGCCTTTATGCATATCCTTCAAAATATCCCAATGCAAAGCAGACTTATTCAAACCGCCAGTAGCAGGAACAGGATTAAACCCCAACGCCATATGCAATGTTCCACCCATCTTCTCATCAAACAACATATTCTTTGTAAATCGCCTAATCCCATAATTCGTCCCAATCGCAAATTCCCCAATTCGCTCCGCGCCATCAATCTTTAACAACTGCTGCAGCAACTCATTACCTTTACCTGCAGAAGCCTTCACAACCCTACCCTTCTTAAAAACAAGCCTAATATCCTCAACCTCCCGTCCCATAAAAATCCCCGGAAACGTAAACCGTATCTCTCCATTCGCTGAATCCTCAAGAGGCGCCGTAAAAACTTCTCCATCCGGCATATTCTTCTCGCCACAACAATTAATCCACTTCCGCCCCTTCACATTAAACCGCAAATCAGTATCCTCACCAACAACCCGAACCTCACTCACTCTATCCAAAAACTTGCAAATCTTCTCCTGCTCATCTCTAACCCGTTTCCACTCTGCAATCGGGTCATCCCTATCCACCAAACAAGCACCATAAACAAAATCCTCATACTCCTCCAAAGCCATCTCTGCCTCCTGCGCCTGTGCATTAACCGGAAACGGCAAACCAGTCCACCTATACTTCCCCTCCGTTTCACGCTTATACAAAATCTCCGAAATCTCCCTTCTAGCAGCACTCCGCATCCTAATCTTAGCAGGATCAATGCCCGTCAACTTCTTCGGATTCGGCTCACAAAAAATCCCAATCATCACATCGAAATTCTCAGCAGCAAACCGCTCAAAAGGCGAAACAAAAGTCAACTGATGCTCTTTGCCATACTTGAAAAACGTGTAAGCAGTATCCAAACTCGCCATAATCTGCGGATAAGCATCACTCAACAAACATTCACGATAAATCTCATGCATCAACGGAAACGCCAAATCACTCCCATTAATCAAAACCTTCTCCTTCGGCTTCACATAACACTGTAATGAATGCATAACTTCGCCAATTTTACAACTCTTTCATCAACCAACCAAACACACCGCCCTTAAAGAAATCAAACAGAAATGCAAAACCCACTTAAAGCCTTGCCGATATCAAACAATGTATTTATCCGCCTTCTCAAAATCCCTAACAATCTCCATAACCCGTCTCCGAACATTAACACCTTCCAAAGGGATGCCCCTAAGCAAAACCCACGGGCTCTTACTTGCAACAACCGTCACAACATAATCCTCACCAAAACACTTCCTCGCAACTCTATACACCAAACGCCTAACCTCAACTTCAGAATATTCCCCCAACGCATGCAAATACTCATGCAAAAGCAAATTAAAAACCAAAGCATTCACAACCCGCCTCGACTTAACAGCCGCCTCAACAATCTCCACTAAAGTTCTATTCAAAACAATGTTATTCGTCCCAACTGAATGATAAGCACCCAGCTGCAAAGGCAAATCATCCAGAAAAAGCATCATCCCACCTCTACGCTTATGCAGAGAAAACTCCACACAATCTCTCACAACATCCCAAACTTCTCCATAACTCTTAGCATTTTCCAAACGATTCCTAAACCTGTCAAAAACCGAAGACTCACCCTCGTTCATCTCAGCATCACCACACAACTTCCAATTTTCCCCACAGCCCTATATAAGCATAGAAAACCACACCAAAACAAATAAAACCCCCAATCCAAAACAATTAGTTACCAAAAGGAGCAAAACAAAATGGCAAGCATAATTCTCGTCAGAGACGTCATGTCCAAAGACGTCCGTGTCGTCCGCCCAGACACAACTGTCAAAGAAGTTGTCGCTACAATGAACAAATTCAACATCGGCTCAATAATAGTCACTCAAGCAGACAGACCAGTAGGCATCATAACAGAACGCGACATCCTCAGAAGATTGGTAGAACAATGCTTAGCGCCAGAAACCCTAACTGCAAGACAAATCATGACCAGCCCAGTCACAACAATAAATGAGAACACCACGATAGAAGAAGCCGCAAAACTCATGGCTAAAAAAAGAATCAAACGTCTCCCAGTCACAAACAACAATAAACTCGTCGGCATCGTAACCTTCACAGACATCGTAACCAAAGTTCCAACCCTACTCTCAATCTTGGAAGAATTGGTAAGACCACACCGCCGCGCATACTAAACCAAAATATAATCCTTCTTTCTACCCTCTGAAAAGTTCCTGTACAAACTTCCCTTCTTTCATAACCAATTTTCCGTTAACAGTTACGGTGGGACATTCCACTAAGAAATCCCAGTGGATACTGCTCTCGTTTTTACCACCCAACCAAGTGTTCTGACCAATCGCAACATGACACGTACCATACGCTTTCTCCGTTGCAAGAAGCATATCACCACACGGATTCGTGCCAAAAGCAAACTCCGCAATACAATAGGGGTTTCCAGTTGCCTTTTCAAGCCGCGACCTCAAAAACTCAATTCCCTTCTCGGCAGATACAACCGCCTTTTCTCTGCCTCTAAAATCTATACGAATGCCCGTGGCAATGCTTCCCGGCAAGTCTTTCGGACACAAAACACCATAGGCGCTTTCTTCTATTGGCGCCACAAAAACTTCTCCAACCGGCAAATTATGAACATACTGGACTATGGGAATTGATGGCGGTGAAGGTTTCCCGTCATCATTAATCCAATATCGATTTTCAGTATGAAATCTTAAATCCGTGCCTCTGGGACAAGTTAAGTGAATTTCACCTCCCTTTTTCATAAAATCAATCAGCCGCTGTCCCAAAGCGGTTAAAGCATCATAGTCTATATCTAAAGAAGCGAGGAACATTTCCCGCGTTTCTTCATAGGTTTTTCCCAAAGCTTGCGCTTGTTGCAGGTTCGGGTCTAAAAATGCCACAAGATGGGTCTTCTTTTTTAGGCACAGTTGAAGAAGATTATCAAAAGACCATTTTGAAACTTTCTGAATTTCCAATAGTCGCTTCTGTGTTTCTGACTTCTGAAAAACTGACGTGTCAAATCTGCTTCCTCTCATCCAAATAAGCCAATCTGCAACATCAACAATCGCTTCTGGGATTCTAGGCATTTTTGCAAAAGCATCTATTGGAGCTTCTAGAAGCTTAGTATTCGATATGTAATCTCCTTCACTCTGAACTAATGTTTCGATTCCTCTAGCTTCGCATTCAGCAGCAAACGCATAAGCAAGGTCTAAATTTTCGACGCCAGCGTAAAAAACCGCAATTTCATCCCTTTTTATCGGAAGCGCATTATCTATAACTTTTTTGGCAATTGCTCTTAGACGCTTTGAAACATGAAACATGTTGTTCCTCGTCCTTTTACTTTTAAAAATCTGGTTTGACTTTTCCCAGTTTTTTGCACAGACACGCTTTTATGAAGCCGTAATATTCGGGTTCTGGTTTCACTGGGCGGCTTTTGAATTCTCCGTGAAATTGTGACGCAAAAAAGAAGAAGTGATTTGGCAATTCCAGGATTTCCATTCTTTTTCCATCTGTGCTTTTTCCAGAAAAAACTAATCCATTTTTTTCGAGTTTATCCAGATAGTCCAAGTTGACCTCGAATCTGTGTCTGTGGCGTTCGTAGATTTCCTCATTTTTGTAAAGCCTATGTGCTAGTGTGTTTGGTTTTATGATTATTTTGTGGGCGCCTAACCGCATTGTAGCCCCTTTAATTTCTATTCCGCGCTGTTCTGGCATGAGGTCGATTACTGGGTTAGGCGTTTCTGGGTTTATTTCTGTGCTGTTTGCATCTTTCAAGCCGCACACGTTACGTGCAAATTCTATCACCGCCAACTGGAAACCGTAACATATTCCAAGAAAGGGTATGTCGTTTTCTCTTGCGTATCTGATTGCCATTATTTTTCCTTCAGTTCCTCTTGGACCAAAACCGTAGGGTACGAATATTCCGTCAAAGTTCTTCAAGATTTCCATTTCTTTTGGATTTTGTTCAAATTTTTCGGCTTCTATGTAATTGATGCAGACTTTTGTCTTGCAAGCTGCGCCTCCATGTCGCAGCGCCTCATTCATGCTTACATAACTATCTGTTAAGCCAGCATACTTGCCGACTAGCGCAATTTTGACTTCATGTTCAGGGTTTAATATAGCGTCAACAAACTTTTTCCATTCTTTAAAATCTTGCAATCGCCCTGAAAAACCTAGTCTTTTACAGATGAAATCGCCCATTCCTTGCTCGTCCAAAATGAGTGGAACCTGGTAGACTGATTCGACATTGTAGGAGCAGAAAACCGCGTTTTCCGGGATTGTTCCAAAAAGAGCTATTTTCCTTAACGATTCAGAGTCTATCATTTCCCGGCTTCTTGCAACAATGGTGTCAGGTTGGATACCGATACGCCGTAACTCGTTGACGCTGTGTTGTAAAGGTTTTGTTTTCATTTCTTTTGTAACATCTAAAACTGGAACAAGTGCAACATGCACGTACAAAGTGTTTTCGTAGCCTTCTTCTAAGCGCATCTGACGGATGGCTTCCAAAAATGGTAAGCCCTCAATGTCGCCTACTGTTCCACCGACTTCCGTCAAAACAACATCTACATCTGAAGCCTTGGCAACTGCTCGGATTCGATGTTTGATTTCGTTTGTTACATGTGGTACGATTTGAACGCATCTTCCTAGAAAGTCACCGCGTCGTTCTTTCTCAATGACTGCTCTATACACCAAACCTGTGGTAAGGTTGTTTTCTTTTCGTAAGTTTAAATCAAGAAAGCGCTCGTACCAGCCCAAATCCAAGTCTGTTTCGCCGCCATCGTCAGTTACGTAAACTTCGCCGTGCATGTATGGATTCATTGTTCCAGCGTCAACATTCACGTAAGGGTCGATTTTTATGACGGTTACTTTTAAGCCTCGCGCCTGCAGCATTTTTCCAATCGAAGAAGTTACAATACCCTTGCCAACTGAACTTAGCACGCCGCCTGTGATAAAAATGTACTTAACCATGATTTTGCCTCTGCAATAACAGATGCATACACTCGCATCTGCATTTAAATTTATTCCAGAAGCTTCTTTGTTAAAACAAGCAGAACACTTATGACCGCTGCTGCATCAAAACATTCGCCTTTTAAGATTCTCTGAAGCAGCGAATCAAAATCAACCATTTCGATTTCAGCTATTTCAGTGGCATCAAAATGCTCATTTTTTCGTTTTACCTTTGCAAAGAATACTTCCACGACTGCTTGACTTCTTGGACCGCGAGTGAATCTACCAATCCACTCAAGTTTTTCAGCAGTAAAACCAGTTTCTTCTTCAAGTTCTCTCAGAGCGGCTTGTGAAGGCGTTTCACCATTTTCTATGGCGCCTCCAGGGACATCGTAAACAATTCTTCTGAAAGGATGACGATATTGCTTCGTCAAAATCATCTTTTTATCTTCTGTGAAAGCCGCGATTATGACGGTTCCTTTGCTTTTGAAGTAAACGTATTCATAAGTTGTTCCGTCAGCAAACTTTACGTTATCTTCTAAGATTGTTATGCCATGTTTATTGTAGATAGGCTTTGATGCTAAGAGCTTTACTGAAGAAAATTTTCTACTCAAATGGTTTACTTCCCCCTCTTAATATACCTTTAATGTTTGAAACAGTATATTTTTGAGTATCTCTTATTAGAGTTTGTTTAGGGAAGAGAGTAGCTTGAAAAGAAGCCCAAGCGTGGTCTATTGGCTTGGAAATAATCTGTACCTAAACATAACCAATAGATGCTCTAACAACTGTTATTTCTGCATAAGACGATTTAAACAAGGTGTTGGTGGCTTTAACCTTAAACTATCAAGAGACCCGTCTACACATGAAGTGATAGAAGAACTTCAAAAAGTTTTGAATCTGAAAAATTGGCGTGAAATGGTGTTCTGCGGTTTTGGCGAGCCCTTGGAAAGGCTGGATTGTCTTTTAGAAGTTGCGCATTGGATACGGAAGTATTATGGAAAGCCAATAAGCATCCGAGTGGACACGAACGGTCAAGGTCTTTTGCTCAACAGAAACAGAGAAATTATCACAGAATTAAAGGCTGCCGGTGTGGATAAATTAAGCGTTAGCCTAAATGCTCACGACAAAGAAACATATAATCAAGTTTGCAGACCAAAATCTGAAAGTGCTTTTGACAGTGTATTGGCGTTTATTGAAGAAGCTAAAGGAAAATTTGATGTTGAAGTTACAGCGGTGAATATTCCCGAAGTTGACCTTTCGAAAGTTGCTAAGATTGCTCAACAAATAGGCGTGAAATTTCGAGCAAGAGAGTACATTCCAAGTTTCTGGTGAATTTTACCTCTCATCGGTTTTCTGCTTGGTTTATAATCGAAGTTATTTGTTCTTTTTTGAGGGGCAGACCGTGAAAGTATTTTCCTCGAAGTTTCAAATCTTTGAGAAAAGTTTCTTTCATTAACAATGGATTTTCGAATTCTTTAACATAAGTGAATTCTATTGCCTTCTTCCAACCGTGTTTTTCGCATTCAAGTTTTTCTTCTTCAGAAAGCTCATCAATAAAGTATAGGTTTCCTATTTCTCCATAACCTACAACAGCATCGCCTTTGCTGGTCTTATGCATGAAAAGTATGGTTTGCCCTGATTTCCATTTTCTGCGAGCGCTGGTGTAGTAAATTGCCATATTGAAGACTTGCTCGACCCACTGTTTGGTAGCGATTCTTAAAATGTAGCCGTCAGCTTCAACCATTAGAGACTCCATTGTTACTGTTTTATGGGTTTATGGCTATTTTAATTTCGGTCTTCGATGTGGACAGTATGTTAAATGCTTCCTTGATATCGTCTAATTTCATTTTCCTTGTTATCAATGATCTTACATCAATTGTTCTGGACGCAATCAAGTTGAGGGCTTTTCTAAAATGCAAAGGAGTAGTATGAAACGCACCCATAACCGTCACTTCTCCGTAATGCAGCATTTCCGCGTTAACTTTTACTTCCGTTCCCGGTGGACAACCGCCAAATTCTAAAACTGTTCCACCTTTCCTGACAAGTTTAAGGGCTTGCTCCCATGTGGCTGGCAATCCTATGGCTTCGATTACCACATCCGCTCCATAACCGCGAGTAAGTTTGCGAACAATTTCAACAACATCTGTTTTTCCAGCGTTAACTGTTTCGTCAGCGCCCAGTTTTTCCGCAAAGCCCAACCTTTCCTCCACAAGATCAATCATTATCGCTTTTTCTACGCCCATTTTCTTAACCGTCAGCAAATGCAGCAGTCCAATTGGTCCAGCGCCTATTATCGCCACAGAATCACCCAGCTTAACATCCGCCTCTTCAATACCATGCAAAACGCATGCCAAAGGCTCAGTGATGGCTGCTTCTTCAAAAGAAACATGCTCTGGAATTTCTTGCATGTTCACTAAAACCATGCGAGCCGGAACCTTAATGTACTCTGCATAAGCGCCCCAAAGCCAAATCATATTCTCACAAAGATTATACTTGCCTTTCTGGCACATTGTGCAATGCAGACACGGCGCACTGTTACCAGCACGAACACGCATTCCTTTTGTCGGCCATTCCAAGCCTTCTCCCACTTCAACGACTTCACCAGCCCATTCATGACCAAAAATTGTTGGAAGTTTTATGACTTTTTCAACGTAACCGCGCTGGAATATTTTTATGTCTGTGCCGCAAGTTGTTGCCGCTTTCACTTTGACGAGAACTTCACCAGCTTCCGTTTTAGGCTTTTCAGCTTCCTCTACTCTGAGGTCTTTTACTCCGTAAAGCATGGCTGCTTTCATTTTCATCCCTCATTTAAGACGATAACTTTCAAGCTTTCTTTGTTTTTTAAAGCTGTTTCAAAGGCTTTTGCTGCGTCTTTAAGCGGAAAACGGTGAGTTATTAATTCTTTCACCTTTATTTTCCTTGCTTTAATTAATTTCAATGCTTCTCTTGTTTCTAGGTGTGAGGTTGAATAGGACGGGATTATTTGGATTTCAGAGAAAAACAGTTCTTTGGGGCTTACCTGTAAGTATTTTCCCGGGTCGGTGGGAGCAAAAACGCAGAGCTTTCCGCCCTTTCGGATGACGCCTAAACCAGCTTTGTAGGCTTCCAAGCTTGGCGCAGTGACTACAGCCACATCCACACCTCTTCCCTCAGTTTCAGCCTTAACAATGTCAGTCAAATTTTCCTTTTCTGAGTTAACCACGATGTCTGCCCCAAATTTTTTCGCTACTTTTAAGCGGTAATCAATTAAATCGCTTACAATCGTTTTTGTAGCTCCAAAAATTTTCGCTAAGACCGTGTGAATTATTCCAGTTGCCCCAGCGCCAATTACCGCCACAGAATCGCCTTTCTGAAGATTACATTTCTTTAGAGCTCTCATGCAGCAGCCGATGGGTTCAATTAACGTTGCTTCTTCAAACGACATTTCTTCTGGAATTTTTAACGTGTCTATCTGCAAGTTAGGCGCTGGAACTTTGAAGTATTCTGCTAATCCGCCGGGTTTAATGTTTGTATTGTGGAATTGGTCGCATAATGTGTAATCGCCGTGTTTACAGTAATGACAGGACAAGCAAGCTACATGATGGTGAACAAAAACTCTGTCACCAGCATCAAAATTCCTAACCTTCTTTCCTTTCTTTGCAATTACGCCAGCGGGTTCATGCCCGAGAACAAGTGGAGCGCGAGTTTTCAAATACCATTCCATAAGGTCTGAACCGCATATTCCACAAGCCTTCATCTTCACCAAAACTTCGTCTTCCCGTATTTTTGGCGTGGGCATTTCCTCTATTCTTATATCTCGTTGACTGTAGTACATGGCAGCCTTCATTTTGGTTCACTCGTCTTTCTATTACCGAACACTTAAGACTTTCCAAAATACGCTTTAGCATGCAAAAATGTCAATTCAAAAACTTAAGCAATAGACAATTTCAATTTTTATGCAAAAAACAAACATTGCTGAGTAAAAAGTTTTTATAAAAGGAAAACAAGTGATTTTCCATGAAAGCTGAGAAAATTGAGAAAATTTCCGGATACGCTTTCCTTATAATCGGATTAATCTTCATAATCCTCCCAGCGGTGCTGGCGCTTGTAATGTTTTTGAGTGGTTGGCAAATTCCACAGTTTATTCCTATTCAACCTGGAGAAACAGATAGTTACGTCCGCGCATTTACAATTTTCAGTAACGCTTGTTTAGTATTCTTTATCTTTGTCATAATGGTTTGGGCAGGCTCCATACTTTCCAGTCGCGGAGTAACGCTGATAAAAGATGTAAAATTGAAACTTGTCAAGAAAAGCTTACGTGAAGTTGAGGAGACTGCCGAAAAAGTGGAAAGTGAAGAATCTTAGCCTTTTCAGCTTTCTAACTCTGAAGCTTTTTCGATTGCCTCTTTTATTTTTTGCAGAAATTCGGAGGCTGGCGCGCCATCAACGATTCTGTGGTCATACGAAAGACTTAGCATCATTCTCGGCTTGACCTCAACCTTTCCATTAATCACAACAGGTTTTTCCATTATCTTTCCTACGCCAAGTATGGCTGCTTCTGGCGGATTAATTATTGGTGTGAAAAATTCAACGTCATACATGCCGAGGTTTGTAATTGTGAACGTGCCACCCGTTAGCTCTTCTTTGGATAGTTTTCCTTGTCTGGCTTTTTCCGTTAACCCTTTTATGGCGGTATCAATTTCTCGTAAAGACTTCTTGTCGGCATGATGGATGACTGGAACAACTAAGCCATACTCAGTTGCAGTGGCAACGCCCAAGTTTACATCTTCAAAAACTCTTATTTGATTTCCATCTAACGTTGAATTTAACAATGGATGTTCAACTAATGCTTTTGCCACAGCTTTTGCAATAATCGTTGTATAGGATACTTGAAGTCTATTATGCAATTCTTTAGCTTCAGAAACATCAACCTCCATTACTACTGTACTGTGCGGAGCTGTTTTGAAGCTTGTTGAAACCCTCTCAGCGGATGTTTTTCTGAAACCACTTAATGAAATTATTTGCTTAACTTTTGGCAAAACTCCTCGACTTTCTTCTAAAAATCTTTCAACGTCCTCTTCAACCACCCTCCCTTCCGGTCCGCTGCCCTTAACAAGCGATAAATTTACTCCATGCTCTCTTGCTAAACGTTTTGCAGCCGGCGAAGCCAAAACCTTCTCTTCTACTTTCCCAGCGGCTTGAGGTATTTCTGCGGGGACTTGCTCCTCAGAAAACGCTTCATCTGGACCTGTTATTACAGCTAGAACAGCACCAACTGGAGCATCAACACCTTCTTCTACCAAAATCTTCCGCAACACTCCAGAGGCAGGCGATTCCAAGTCATACGTGGCTTTTTCAGAAATTATCTCAACTATCGGTTCGCCTTTCTCCACGGCTTCTCCCTCTTTCTTGTACCACTTGCCCACGGTGCCTTCTTTCATTGTTAAACTAAGTTTTGGCATTACAACCTTCGTAACCATTCTTAGACAACCTCTTTAACCGCCTTAATTATTGCCTTTTCATCAGGAACCACGTATTGCTCCAATGGTGGACTAAACGGGATTGGCGTGTCTGGTTCTGCCACCCTTTTTATTGGAGCATCTAAATAATCCAAGGCTTCTTCAGCTACTACAGCCGCAATTTCGGCGCTGACCCCCGCGGTTTTGCAGTCTTCGCTTACTATGATTATTCTTCCAGTTTTCTTGACTGACTTTATTATTGTCTGTTTATCCAGTGGTGTTAGTGTTCTTGGGTCAACAACTTCCACACTTATGCCTTCTGCCTCAAGCATTTCTGCCGCCTTCAAGGCTTTGTGAACCATGTATAAGGTAGCTACTACCGTCACGTCAGCTCCTTCCCTCTTCACGTCCGCTATTCCAAAAGTAACCGTGTATTCTTCTTCTGGGACTTCTCCTTGGATTGGATACAAAAGTTTGTGTTCACAAAAGAAAACTGGATTGTCGCCACGTATGGCTGATTTTAAAAGCCCTTTCGCGTCATAGGGCGTGGAAGGCACAGCCACATACAAGCCGGGAACATGCATAAACCAAGCTTCCAAACTTTGTGAGTGATGAGATGCAATGTTTACCCCAGCTCCAAAAGGTGTTCTAATAACAAGGGGACAGTTTATTTGACCACCGAACATGTATCGTATTTTTGCTGCTTGATTTGCGATTTGGTCCATCGCCAAGGCGGTTAAGTCTCCAAACATTATTTCTGCAACTGGACGCATACCTGTTATCGCAGCGCCCACAGCCGTGCCGATTATGGCATTTTCGGATATAGGTGTGTCGCGGACTCTTTCATCTCCAAACTCTTCCGCCAAACCTTCAGTTACTTTGAAAGCGCCTCCCCAGAACCTGCCAATATCTTCACCTAACAGAAAAACCGTTGGGTCTCGACGCATCTCCTCTTTTAAGGCTTCTCTTAAGGCTTCTTTATACGTTATTTTTCTCATACCTTTCTCTCTCCAAACTTAAGCGTAAACATCCTCCAACGCTTCTTCCGGCTCTGGAAACGGACTTTCTATAGCGAACTTGACTGCTTCTTCAATTTCAACCGAAACTTCCCTTTCAATGTGCTGAATTTCAGCTTTATTCAATATCCTTGCATGTATGAGTTTTTCTTTGAAACGTTTAATCGGGTCCTTTGCTAACCATTCTTCAACTTCTTCTTTAGGTCTATACCTTGCTGGGTCAACACGCGAATGCCCCTTATGCCTGTAAGTTTTGCATTCGATTAGTGTTGGGCCTTCGCCTTTTCTGGCTCTTTCAACAGCCTTCTCTGCGGCTTCGTAGACTGCAAAAACATCGTTGCCATCTACAACACCGCCTGGAATGCCATAAGCTACTGCTCTATCGGCTATATTTTCTATGTTCATAACTATTGATTGGCGTGTCCCCATAGCATAGAGGTTGTTTTCGCAGACGAATATTACCGGCAGTTTCCATATTGACGCCATGTTTATGCCTTCATGAAATGTGCCTTGATTTGAAGCACCTTCCCCAAAGAAACATGCTACAACTTGGTCTGTCCGTCTAAGTTTTATTGATAAACCTGCACCCACCGCTATGGGTATTCCAGCTCCGACGACTGCAGTTGCGCCTAACATGCCTATGCTGAAGTCTGCTATGTGCATTGAACCGCCTTTACCTTTGCAGTAGCCTGTTTTTTTACCTAAAATCTCAGCCATTGTCCGCTTTAAATCGGCGCCTTTTGCTATGCAGTGTCCATGTCCTCTATGCGTACTCGTAATATAGTCATCTTGTCGGAGGTTGCTGCAAACACCAACCGCCACTGCTTCCTCTCCAGCGTAAAGATGAATCGTGCCTGGAACAAGATTTTGAGCGTAAAGTTCGAAAACTTTCTCTTCAAAAAAACGAATCTCAAGCATCTTTCTAAGCATTTCAACATGTTTTTCTTTTGACAGATTTAACATAAACTTTTTTCCCTCAGCGCATTTGGTGACTTATACTTTTTCATGCTTTTATATTATTTGATGATGAAAGCACAAACCATATAGAATTAATTATTGTAGTATTCTGTAAAGGAATCCCAATGCAGAAGTCCTACTCAAGAGTGTTAGGCATAGTTGGAAAACCAAACACTGGCAAATCCACTTTCTTTTGTGCTGCAACCTTAGCGCCCGCTGAAATTGCAAACTACCCCTTCACAACGATAAAGCCGAACAGAGGCGTCGGCTATGTGCGGACTCCATGCGTCCATGAAGAATTTAATGCTAAAGACAACCCTGTCAACTCGCTATGCTTGGACGGCATAAGGCTTATTCCCATAGAGTTCATTGACTGTGCAGGTCTTGTTCCAGACGCTTGGAAAGGAAGAGGCCTAGGCAATCAGTTTCTGGACGAAATCAGAAAAGCAGACGCTCTAATCCACATTGTTGACGCTTCCGGCGGAACAGACTGCGAAGGAAGACTATGCAAGGCTGGAGAACATGACCCAGTGGAGGATGTTCGTTTCTTAGAACATGAAATAACCATGTGGATGGCAAACATACTAAAACGCGACTGGCCTAAAATCGCTAGAACATCAGAATCTGAAACAAAAGACCTTTTCTCAATGCTGGAAGAACGACTAAGCGGTTTAGCAATAAGAAGAAGCCACATATTTGAAGCAGCCAGAAGGACAGGGCTGAACGCTGAAAAACCCACGGCTTGGAGTGAAGAAGACTTCCTAAAATTTGTGGATATGCTGAGGCAAATTGCCAAACCCATGCTAATTGCAGCAAACAAAATAGATGTGCCTACTGCAGAAGAAAACTTGGAACGACTCAAAAAACTAAACTATATAGTTGTTCCTTGTTGCGCAGAAGCGGAGCTTGCATTAAGAAGAGGAGCGGAAAAACAATTAATAGATTACAGACCAGGAGATTGCAACTTCAAAATAATCAAGCCGGAAAAATTAACAGAGAGCCAAATTAAAGCGTTGGAAACGATCAGAGAGAAGATTCTTCTTAAGAATGGTTCGACAGGCGTTCAAGACGCAATAAACACAGCTTTCTTCAAACTCTTAAATATGATTACAGTTTACCCAGTAGAGGATTTGGAGCACCTAGCAGATCATAATGGAAGAGTTCTACCCGACGCTTACCTTGTACCCTATGGCACGTCTGCGCGCCAACTTGCCTACATTATTCACACGGAACTTGGAGAAGGCTTCATCTACGCAGTTGAAGCACGAGAGAAAAAACGCGTCGGAGAGAACTACATACTCAAAGACAGAGATGTCATATCTATTGTGAGCGCAAAGAAAAGAGCTTAATTTTTCTTTTCAAGCGCCAAAACGTCTTTTACGTTTTTGAAAGGTTCTAATTGCGCGCAAAAGGTCGATTAGACGAAAATCAGGCCAGTACACATCTAAGAAGCAAAGTTCGCTGTAAGCGGATTGCCACAGCAAAAATCCACTTAGCCTTTCTTCGCCTGATGTTCTAATTATCAAGTCTGGGTCTTGTTTAGGCATATAGGAAGTATACAAGTACTGCTCAAAAAGTTGCTCGTCAACTTTTTTAGGGTCTATTTCGCCTTCTTGTACCTTCTCAGCAATTTTTCTCGCGGCATCAACAATTTCCGCTCTTCCTCCGTAAGCAAAAGCGATGTTTAAGAAATGCTGGTCATAATCTTTTGTAGCCTTTTCCACATCAATTATTAATTTCTGCAGGCTCTCCGGCAACAGATTTATCCTACCAATCACTTTTACGCGTACTTTGTTTTTGTGTATGCGCTCGTCTGTGAGAATTTTTCGAAATTCCTCTTCTGCAATGCGCATTATTTCTTCAACTTCATTTTCTGGCCTAACGAAATTCTCTGTCGAGAATGCATACAGCGTTATCGATTTGACGTGAAGCTTCTGGCACCAGTCAATTAAATCTTCAACTTTTTTTGCTCCTTCTTCATGTCCAAGCCATGGGTCAAGAGCTTTCCCAGAAGCCCATCTTCTGTTTCCATCCAAGATTATCGCTATATGCTCTAGTTTTCCACCATTCTTAACTTGATGCCAGAGCCACTTTTCGTAGAGTTTGTATGCTCCAATGACTGAGAGTAAGGTTTTAAACATCATTTGCACCTTGCATTTCGAAGGGCACTAGCGCATGGGCAGTTATTCCCACGTTCTAGGGGTAAAACTTTAATGGTTTCAATTAAAACTTGCTCTAGCTTAAGCATAAGTGGTTCACAGATTTCATGAACTTCGTGTGTAGTCAACTTTTCTTGCATGCCAGCAGCCATATTTGAAACGTAACAAAAACCCGCATAACACATTTCCAGCTCGCGTGCAAGCACAGCCTCAGGTATTTCCGTCATCCCCACAACATCGCAGCCTAAACGTCTAAACATCTCAATTTCTGCTGGAGTTTCAAAGCGAGGCCCTTCAGTGCACACCAACACAGCCTTATCCCATGTTTTTAATCCAGTTTTTCTTGCGTTTTCAACCAAAATTTTGCGAATTTCTGGACAATATGGTTGAGAAACATCAATGTGGGTGACTGGGGCTTCATCGTAAAAGGTTGTAGAACGCAATTTCGTGAAATCGATAAAATCGTGAGGGATAACAATGTCGCCGGGTTTGAAATCACGGTTTATCGCGCCTACAGCGTTTATGGCTATTATTCGCGTCACACCAACTTTATGTAAAGCATAAACATTCGCCTTATAGTTTATTTTGTGTGGCGGAATCAAGTGCTTCGGACCGTGTCTCGAAAGAAAAACAACTTTTTTGCTCTCCACGCTTCCGATAGATAGCGGCGGAGCTATTCCGTAAGGTGTTCCAACGCGTAGCTGCTTAGCGTTTTTGAAAAAGCTTTCAAAGCCTGTTCCGCCGATGATGGCGAATTTAGCCTTCTCCAAGTTCTCCAACCTGTTCTTCCGTCTTCTCAAAAAATCCTCTTGCAGACCTGTGAACCACGAATACAACAAGAACCGAGGCTATACCTATCAAGATGCCGACAACGATGGAGAGAATCAACTTGTCGTATCCCAACTCTGGTCTGATTAGCACGGTTGCAGTTTCATCAAGAATTACTCTGGACCAAGCAACAGAAGCGATTAAGGCAGCATTGCGTAGTAATCTGCTGTCGCGCTCAAAATACCAACGTATGGCTCTTCCCAGTAACGTTACAGAAATCCCGACTATTATAAGGTCCATAGACCCTTTGATGAAGTATCCAGTTAGTTTTGGTAGAATGCTTAGCCAACCAGCCATGTCCACTGGTGCCGGCGTCTGCATTGCAACAAATGATGCAGCATTGGTCCATCCAAGGAAAATGCCAATGCCTATGCATAAGGCTCCGGCGACTGCAGTATAATTTGAAATTTGCACTGGGAGGGGCGGCGGCGAATATTCCTTTATCCATCGGTAAAAATTCTTTACTGTTTTGTCAATTCCGAAGCCTTTCACGAGGAGGAATAAGCTTACGACGAAAATGAAAGCTATCCAATAGTAATAGAGCAGATTGAAGAATGAGAGAATTCCCCATATTAGGATGAGCAAACCAGGTAAGCCTAATGCGATGCGGGAATATCGTGGGTTTTCCATAATCATTCTAAGATAACGCGTGAACAAGGCGGCTGTTTCCTCGATTGACTCGCTGTGTTTTATAACTATTCTCCTGACTGACGTAACCGGCACTCTAGACTCTATGAGCGGCAGAACTGCTTGGTCAGAATATCCGTCTGTAACCAAAATTACCTCATTTGCAGAGAAAGAATTCAAAAGTTCGCTTAGTTCAGCGACTATTTTTCGGTCGGCGCCGACCCCGCCAAGTTCAGAGCCAGCTATTGTTGCTATTTCAAAAGTTTCTTCGGGTTTATTTTCGCTTTTTAATCGGTCATATATGCTCACTGCCTCGAACATTGCATTTGCGTCTGGCTCTTCTGGGTCTTTTAGGGCTAATGCCACGGCGGCGTTAAGGTTTGCGTCTCTTCCAATAACTGGGGTTTTGACATTAGTTTTTATTCCTAAATCGCCGTCTCTGTCAACGCATAAAATAAGAATTCTTTTCTGCTGTTTTTCTTCAGCTTCTTCGGCTGCCATCTGAGTCTCTATTCTCCAATAGTTAATTAAGAGTATTTTACTTTAATCTTGTGCTTTCATTCCCTTTTCTGCTAGCAGTTGAAACTCTTCCCATGTTAATTTCTCGCCACGTCTAAGTTTTTCTCTTGCTTGGCTTTCAAGTTTTTCACGAAGAATTTCTTCTGTCTCCTTTTTTTCTTTTGCTTCTGTTTCTTGAATTTCCTCTTTTAGCCTTTTTATCTGGTTTGAAATCTCTGTCATTTGCTTGTGAAGGGGATTTGTCTTTTCTCTTGATTGTAAAAAGAGCTTGTGCATGTTATCAGCTTCCATTTTGATTTTTTTAGATTCTTCAATTTTCTCTAGCATCTTTTCGTGAAGCTTTTGGCTTCTTTGTGCAGTTTCCATTAGTTTTTCATGCCGAAGTTTGCCTTGGTCTCTGAGAGTTTTAATCTCAATTTGTAACTTCAAGATTTGTTGGCTCAACTGATTAAGTTTTTTATGGACACTTAGTTGAGTTTCTAGTTGTTTAACTTTTTCAACAAGTTCCTTTTCTTCTCGTAACTCTAATGATGTTGTTTGAATTTTCCACTCAAGGTCTTCAATTTCTTTTTGTAAAGTTTGAAAACTTTTGGGAGGTTTTTTTGGCGCTAAAGTCTTGATTTCTTCTTTTAGTCTCTTTATTTCCTCGATTTTTTCGTGGATTTCTTTTTTTGATGCTTCTCTTTGCTGTTTGAGCTCTTTTACTTCCGCATTTAGTTTGTCTCTTTCACCTTTTAATTCGGTTATCTCTGCGCGTGTTTTCTTAAACTGCGTGTTTAGTTTGTCTCTTTTTTCTGCCAAATCCTCTGCTTCTGCATCTAGCTTGCTTTTTTGTTCTTTTAATGCCAGAAACTTTTGAGTTAACTCTTGGATTTTCTGGGTTTTCTGCTGCTTTGACAACCGCTCTTCCTCTTGTCTGTCCATTCCTTGAATCTGTTTGATTAGCTTTACTAATTATTCAATGTTGAAAGATGTAGCTATGCTTTTAAACTGGCGTTTTTGTGGATTTTGCACATCTGAAAAGGTTTTTTTTCTGATCAAACTTTCATGTTTATTCGAGGATTATTCTTGCGTCTACTGTTTTTGCTCCCTTCTCGTAAACCATTATCGGGTTCAGGTCTAACTCTTTTATCTCTTGATGTTCCATTACAAGTTTTGACGTATTCAACAAGATTTTAACTATAGCGTCAATGTCCACTGGAGGCTGATTTCTATACCCTTTCAAAAGTGGATACGCCTTAACTTCTGTAATCATTTCTCGAGCTTCATCTTCAGTTATGGGCGCAACACGAAAAGTCACGTCTTTCAGAACTTCCACAAAAATTCCACCAAGTCCAAACATTATTGACGGCCCAAACTGTGAGTCTTTGATTGCGCCAACTATGACTTCTGTTGAAGGCGGAGCCATTTCCTGTACGAGTATGCCAGTAATTTTTGCTTTTGCCTTATGTTTTTTGACGTTTTGCAGGATTTGCTTGTAGGCGTTTCGAACTTCTTTTGCGTCTTTTAGGTTGACAATTACTCCGCCGACATCGGATTTATGAAGAATGTCTGGCGAAACAATCTTCAAAACCACCGGGTACCCTATTTTCTCTGCAAACTTAACAGCTTCCACCTCGTTTTTAGCCAATTCAAACCTTGTAACGGGAATCCCATATTCTATACAAACAGTTTTAGCCTCAGGCTCAAGTAAGAATTTTCTTCCTTCCTTGCGAACTCTTAGAATTAAGTTGGAAACTTTTGTCAATGTTTACAACCTCATAGCAATTTATCATGTATAGGTGTGACTTTTGTTTAAAATGATTTTGCCATGAATATCATTTTATGCAATGAATTTTATGGCGGAGGGTTAAAGGCATTTTGATAATACCACATGAAAGTTTCGCCGTTAGTGATAAGGTAGCTATCTACGCTTTCCCAAACTATCTCCCACGAGTTGCTTGTACTATTCCATACCCAATATGTCCATCCATAGGAATCTCCTTTGCTAACACCATTTATTGATGTTATTTCTGTTCCATATACGCCAACTTGATATACTATATTGGCAATCTGTTTTGTCACGTCAAAAAGTGTCATTCCAGTTAATGTCTTTGTGTTGTTGTGCCAAGTTCTTGTCGTGTTTCCATAATCTATACCTATGTTGACGTATATGAGTACGCCGCCTATTCTATTGTTTAAATCTATGTATCGAAGCCAGTAATACCCCGCTATGAGAGAGGCAATTAAAGCCCATAGAGCAAGTAGCATTGAAATGATGACCCATTTATTTTTTAGAAACGCCAATTTTTTCACCTCCAACAATTTTTACTATGGCACTGATTACTGGGATGCATCCTACTCCGAAGAAGAATGCATTGCTTATAACGTGGACAACTCCGAAGGGGACAAAACCCACAATTATTGCAAAAATAGGATTCCAGCCGACAACCCAACCGAAAACAATGTTTGTAATAATATCATAAATAAACGTTAAAAATACTCCAGCAACACCGAAAAAAATGTACAAACCAACTCCATTTTTGAGCTCATTAGGCTCACTTAATTTTAGGCTTTTCCTAACGAGGGATCCGCCAATGCCGTATATTGCCTCCGAGAACATGGTTGAAATCCATATTGGAAAAGAAAAACCGAGAGGATTCAAAGAACCATAAATTAACCATGAAAAGATTCCAATTAACGCTCCAACAAGGGGTCCGAAGCAAAAGCCTCCGACAAATACGATGAGATCCATGAATTTTACATTGTAAAGAGATATCATAGCGTAATTGGTGCTTATGGAAAGGGCGACGAGGATTATGATTATGGCTAATTTTCGTGACTTCATTGTATGGTTGGATTATCCATCCAAGTATAAAATTCTTTCCCTAACAGACGCTAAAACTGCTGCATTAAAAAGGCGTAAACCTTTGCGTCGTTAACTATATTTTGTATTTTTGCATATTCGTTTGGTTGGTGGGCTGTTTCGTCTATTGTGCTCCAGACCACTGCTGGAATATTTATTCTTCTGAAAAAGGCGGCGCATGTTCCTCCGCCGATTCCGCCTACCTTTGGCTCTACTTTTTTGATTTCTCTTATTGCATTTTTCAGCATAATTACTATTTTGGCATTTGCATCTGTCGGTTTTGGTGCAATGCTTTTCTGCAAGACTTCAATTTTTATTGTAGCCTTGGTTTTCTTTTCATATTCTTTCGCGAGTTTTTCAATTTCGTTTAGTATTTCTTCAGGGTTATAGTCTGGCAGAATTCTACAGTCAAAATAGGTTATGTCTTCTCCTGGAACGATGTTCACTGCGTCAACATTTTTCTCTTTTTTTGTCGGCTCAAATGTGCTTTCGGGCGGATGGAAATACTGGTTTTTAAGCGAGTATTTTTCGTGCAGCATTTTATCTACTGCCAAAGCGTATTCCATTCCTATGCGATGGGCGTTCAAGCCTTTATCGGGCATGCTGGCATGCGTCTGCTTTCCAATGGTGCGTACTCTAAACCATAAGGCGCTTTTTTCAGCTATTTCTATGAAGCTTCCATCTTCGTTTCCTCCGTCTGGCACAACAATTAGGTCGTCTTTTTTGAAAATTCCTTGTTTTGCTAGATGTTGAATACCGTATTTGCTTCCTTGCTCTTCATCCGCGACAAAAGCTAATGCTACTGTCCTTTCCGGATTAATGCCTAAATTTGTCAAGGCTTTGACAGCAAAGATTGACGCAACCATAGATTGTCCATTGTCTTCGCTACCACGTCCATAAACTCGTCCTCTGCTGATTATTGGTTCGAAAGGTTTCGCAATAGTCCAAAGGGAATCTTCTCCGGGTGGAACCACGTCTAGATGTGTTATTATCCAAAGTCGTTCAGATCTGTTTTCTCCGTAAGAGTATGCTACAATGTTTGGTCTCTTTTTTGAAGGAACACGGTTGTCTTCTACATCGAAGTGTTCTATTTTGTCAAAGTTCATGCTTTCCAATAATTGCATTAGTTTTTCAGCTTTCTTTGTTTCTCCTGCTCCGCCGTTTTCTGGAGCAATTGCAGGGATGCGGATAAGCTCAATTAAGGCTTTAACCATTTCATCTTTTTGTTTATCAATTTCAGAAAGAATGTTTGGATGCTGCATATTTTTCACGCCTTTAAGCCATTAGGTGAACTATCTGCCTGTCACCTTTAACATTTGCTGGCATAAAAAAGGGTTGTAGCTTAGCACAGTTTCTAGCTTAGTTGCTGCAAAGTTCTAAGTCGCTTTACTATGTTGGGGTGCGTAGAGAAGACTTCGACAATTCTGTCAACCGTCGTTATTTTCTGTGAAAGAATCTCTTGGACAAGTTTTTGTTCGCTAGAGCTTGACATTGTTGCTATTGCCATGGAATCTGTTTCTGCACGATCTGGGTCGGAGATGAACAGAGCTTTAAATGCATTAAGATGTTGTGTGTCATTCCTAATTCTTTTAATGTTTCTAGACGCGTGAACTATTTTTGCTAGACCTTCAGAAAGTTTTCTCGAGCCATCCTCAACAATTGACACGCTGTGTCTGTCAGCGTAGTATTCGCGCAGGCGGCTTAGATATAATATGAACATGTTTAGAATCCATGAGAAAGCCATGAATCCTAAGCCTAACGCGGCTCCGCCACTGTCATTCCTCTGTTTGCCATATCTTGACGAGAGTATAAGCGAAAAGCCTATGTAATAGAATAATGCAGGCAAAAGAGAAACAAACATCATTATCTGTACGTCTCTGTGCTTCAAATGTCCAAGCTCGTGCCCAATAACTGCTTCAACCTCTTCTGGCTCCAAAGTTTTTAAAAGACCGCTTGTGACAGCTACACGGTTTCCTGCTATAGGCGAGCCATAAGCAAACGCGTTTGGAATAGGAATCTGTGCAAGCATTAATCTAGGCTTTTTTATTCCACTTTTCTTACTTAGGTCTTCGACGGTTGCATGAAGTTTCGGATTTTCGCTTTCCGGTATCTCACGTGTACGGTAAAGTGCGTCGATTATGTATGGTGATATCAACCATTGAAGAATGTTAAAGGCAACAACCAAGACGCCTAAAGTGATAAGGTCAAAAAAGCCTGTTAGCGTTAGAACTACAGCAAAAACTAATGTGGATAGGCCGATTATCATAGCTAGAGTTCCGAAGATGGATAACCGAAGTTTCCAGATGCTCATTTTTTATCCCAATAATGTTCACGAAACATATACTCGCTTATATTTTTTGCTATGCAGAAATTGGTTTGTGTTCTAACAAAAGTTTGAAGAGTAAGGTTAATTTTAAATGATTAGTCTGTTAACAATTATTGTATGGATGTCCTTGTTGATGATATCGGAAGTTTTCCATTACCTCTCAACATAGACCGGAAAATGTTCGAAAGAGCTTATGCCCTTGCCAGAAAAGCAATAATAGAAGGAAAAAGCATAGAAAAAGACGATTTCTTGTTGAACAATTTTTATCGTATCGTGGTTGACTCATTTAAGAAAAAAATTGACACAGGCTTGGATGTTGTTAATTACCCACAACATTATGACATACATAAACAATTCGCAGATGTCATTCACGAATCTATGAACAAAGGCACATACATAGTTGAAGATAAACACGCAATAATACCAGAAGTGAAAGTAATTCAGAAGGTAGCTAAAGAGATCTGTGAAGAGAGAGGGAAAAAAATTTTATTACGCGTTTGCATCACAGGACCCTTGGAGCTGTATATTAGAGAACTTGGAACAACTCCATATAGAGATATACTTCTGATGTTTGCTGAAACAACGAGGCGATTTGCAAAAAACTCTATTTTAGATTCTAAATACGTCAAAACAGAAGTTGTATCAATTGACGAGCCAAGCTTCGGATTTCAAGACGTAGTTTCAGACAGAGAAACTGTTTTGGATGTTATGGAAAAAACTTTCGATTGCAAAGGAGCTACAAAACAGATTCATCTTCACTCTTCTTCAAGGATTGCAGACCTTTTGGAAGTAAAAAACCTTGACGTAGTATCATTAGAGTATGCTGCTTCTCCTAAAAACATTGAAGCAGTCTCAAAAAAAATGCTTGAAAAAGTGGACAAGCAGATAAGAATTGGCATATCACGAACAGATGTAGATTCAATTGTTGCTGAACTATTTGAAAGGGGCGTAACAAAACCACAGCCAGAACAATTGGTCGAAGATGAAGAAACAATAAGAAGAAGATTTACCGCAGCCAGAAACAAGTATGGAGACCGCATGACTTTTACAGGACCCGATTGCGGCTTGAGCGGTTGGCCAACACAGGAGGCAGCTCAATTGCTTTTAAAACGAACAGTGAACGCTGTGAAGAATCTTTAAGACTAGGCTTTGTTTAGCCAATTATAATGAAAAGTTTGATAAAGGATTTCAGTATTAATGTTATTTATGAAACAGGAAAATCTCGTAAAACTTCTTTTTGAGCTTATCAAAAATTCAAAGCGAAGTGACAGAGACTTAGCGAAAATCTTAGGCATTTCCCAACCTACTGTAACTAGACTAAGGAAAGTTTTGGAAAAAGAAGCTATAACTCAATATACAATAATTCCTAACCTTTGCTATCTAGGCTTTGATCTCTTAGTTTTCACTTTTGCCAAAACAAAAGAACTTGTTCATCCTTTATGGGATAAAGCGAAAGAATGGGCAAAACAGCAACCTAATGTTGTGTTTGTATGTACAGGTCAAGGAATGGATTCAGATGCGGTTATGATTTCAGTGCATAAGGATTATGCTGATTTTGTCAGATTCTATCATATTTTTAGAAGAGATTGGGGCAAGTATTTGGAAGATTTTAAGACGTTCATAATAAGTTTGAAGGGCAGTGTTCAATCGAAATCTTTCTCGTTCAATTATTTGGTTGACGCATACAAAAAAGAATCTGCCGAGTAACAATCTATTTTTTTCTTCTTTTTTTGTCTTTTTCTTTTAATGCATCAAATAACGCGTGGAAAATTGTGTAGCGCTCTGAATTTGCAGCAGAATGCTCGCCATTGTTATCTTTTCTATGTTTGTTTACCAACGCCTTCTCCGAAACAGTGGAATCTAGCACAATATATCAAGGATATTTCAGTTAATGACATATACCAAAGAAATAACACATAATATCAATTACACGTTTTACAGTTTTATTTTCCTCTAAATTCTGAACTAACTCGAAGCAACGACGCTAGTGCTACAATTTGTAACGTAAGAGTATAAAGAATAATCAGAATGATAGACACGTTCCAATCAGCAAACAAACCAAACACCGAGCCACTAATGACGAAGCCAACACCATACGCTGTGTTAAATATGCCGTATGCCGTGCCTCTCGAAGAAATTGATGTGAGTTCTGAAACTGCTGCACGATAAATTGACTCTTGCATTCCAAGCACCACGCCAAATATTATCGCGGCAACTATTATTGTAGACAATTCGACGCTAACTAAGGTAAGCAATGAAGGAAATACTGAAAGCATGAAAGGCGCAACTAGAGTTTTCACACCAAACTTATCATAGGCGTATCCTCCAACTAACGCAATTGGCGCGTCTACTCCTTGAATAACTAGATAAATTAAGGGAACAATCCATGTCTGTCCTGTTGGCTGTAAAATTTGTGTTGCTCTATATAGAATAAGCGTGTAAGATATTAGACCTGCAGTGTTTAAGAGAACCGCAAAAGTGTAAATATAGAAAGATTTTGTTAACCGTTCCTTCCTTCTCCCCTCTTGAGATTCAACAAGAACTGATTTTGAGCCTATTTTCTTGTAAGTATAAGTCAAAAACGCTAAAAGCATCAGAAAAGGTATGAAAAGAAGGCTAAGAGTGTAATTGTAATTGCTGCTGGTTAAAAACATCAAAATAGCTACTATTGCCGGTCCAAGCATACCACCTATCTGATCCAAAAACTCATGAATGCCGAAGGCTTTGCCAACTCCTACACCTTTGCTTACAATAGACAGCACTGTATCTCTTGAAGGTGACCTGAAAGCCTTTCCAAATCTCTCAAGCAAAACAAGTATTATGGCTACTTCTAAACCAAGGGGAAATCCCAAAAACGGAATTGAAACGATTAAGCCGTAACCTAAAAATATGAAAAACCAATAGGCACGAGTTGTATCTGCCAAAAATCCGCTAACAAGCCTAAAAGCGTAGCCTAAAAAATCGCCTAAACCACCCACAAAACTTACAGTGAACGCAGTGGCGCCTAAAAGTTCCAAGTAGCCTGGAACTATTCCTCTAGAACCTTCATAGACAATGTCGCCTAGCAAACTTACAATTCCGAGGAGAAGAATGCCCAAATAAGCATTTTTTCGATTATTCAAACTTGTTTCTTGTTGCATTTTACCGCCTAGTGAATGCTTCTTGTAGAGCTTTTACTTTCTTTATTGTGCGATGAAACGTTTTATTGCTTTTTCATGCTTTTCCAAGGATTTTCTGAAAGCTTCTGTTGCGTCTTTTTCAAGCCAGTTTAGATAGGCTAGGCTTACAACGATTACATCTGCTATGTCCACTTCAATATCTTTTCCAAATCGCCCCTCGGCAACGTATTTTTCTGCGACTTGACCTACCTGTTCGGCTAGAAGGGTTATGAAGAAACTAGACGTAAAAATCTCTTTTTTATGGGCTTCGTAGGAAATTTTCTTCACTTCTTTTTGGGCTTCTGATAACATTTTCACCAAACCTTTCTCTTTACTCTTAAAATGTTGAAGTATATAAGAATTAGAAGATGAAACAGTAAGCTTCTACTAGCTTTGGGTTCTAGCTTTATCCCATGCCTGCGTTATTTCCTTAACAAGTTGCGGATAAAGCGTGAAAATATCTTTCGGGTCTTCAACATAAATATAAAACATGTAATGTCTAGCAAAACTAGTTAACTTCGTTGATTGATATTCTGGCTTTCTAGGCAACCTTTCCGCATAACGTTCAATAACGGCATCCAAGACTTTTTCAAGTTTTTCTGTAGGCAAACTATGATCAAAAGTTAATTCAAATCCATAACAGAATAAATTTGACTCTTCCTTAAAGCGGAAATTTACAATGTCTCTATCCAAAATGCGTAAAGTGCTTATAGACGCCACGGTATTTGTTGGCGTCAAAATTTTTGCGTAGTTTAACGTTATTTCCTGCACTATTCCCTCAACCCCATTTATGCGAACGTAATCGCCTACGCGGAATGGTCGGCTAACCAGAATGAACAGACCGGCTATTAGGTTTCCAATTGTGCGTGTAGAAGCAAAACCAACTGCGGCGCCGCTCAAAGCTGAAAAGCTGACTATTACATCTGCCGGGACTCCTCCGACGTGCAGAAGCGCCACAATCGCTCCGACAAGTATTATGAGCCGCCCGGTTAAAACCAGCCCATTTCCAACTTCTGGAGGCATTTCAGTTCGCTTTATGACTCGCCTCAACCATCTAGTGATTACACGTTCTAAGATGGTCGCCACAGCCGCTATAACAATTACCCATATTATAGTAATCAAATATGGATACTCAGCAAAGATGTCGAAAGCCATCAGCTGTAAACTTCCTATCTCAATATGGAACAGTTAGACCGAAATCTAAACTTAAGTTTATCTGATTTTACGATTGAAAAATCAAAGAGAAAGATTTTGTTAGCGAAAGTTTTTATTGATGTTAGAAACTTACATTGGCATTACTTTAGAGGATGAAGTGCTATGGCTTTGCAGAAAGGAGATTTCATACTGATAGATTACACAGCCAAAGTTAAGGAAACTGGCGAAGTGTTCGACACAACCATCGAAGAAATAGCCAAAAAAGAGCGTTTATACAAAGAAGGCGAAATTTACGAGCCTAAACTTGTTGTCATAGGTGAAGGATGGGTTCTCAAAGCGCTAGACGAAAGCCTAGCAACAATGGAAGTTAACAAACCCGCGTCCGTGGAAATTCCGCCAGAAAAGGCTTTCGGAGCCAGAGATTCCGAAAAAGTCAAAAGAATATCCCTAAAACACTTGGCGGACAAAGGAATAACTCCCAGCCTTGGAATGCGCGTCGAACACGATGGAAAAATGGCTACCGTACGCGCGATAGGCGCTGGACGCGTTCTACTAGATTTTAACCCTCCTCTGGCTGGAAAAACACTCATTTACGATGTTACCGTCAAAAAGAAACTTGAAACGACGGAAGAAAGAATAACTGCGCTTGTCCACCGCCGAATACCAACCGTGGAAGAAGCCAAATTCAAATTTACAATTAAGGAAAAAGCGGTAAGCATAGAGATGCCTGAAGAAGCCTTCTATTTGGAGGGAATACAAGTGGCGAAAAGAGGCATAGCCATGGACATACAGAAATTCTTTCCAAAAATAACCGCCATCAAATTCACGGAAACCTTTAAAGCTGAACCTAAAACAGAAAAGAAAGCTTAGTTAAGAATTTACTTCAAATTTTGTTCTTTAACTAAATCTTTCGTTGCTTGCTTTACTGCCTCTTCACTGTTTAGTTTTGGCTTCCATCCTATGGATTTAAGCCTACTCACATCTAGCAGCATATTTTTTACGTCTCCTTTCCAGCCTCTCCCTCCATCAACACCACCTGTAAGCTTGAATTTTACATTTTTTAACCCCATTTCTTCTACAACTATTTGCGCTATGGTTTTTATGTTGATTTGGTCTTCTGATCCTAAATTGAAAATTTCGACGCGTTTTATTGCTTTTTCTAATCCTAACAGCATAGCCTCTATACAGTCAGTAATGTACAAGTAAGATTTGGTTTGGGTTCCATCGCCAAGAATCTCAAGTTGTTCAGGGTTGTTTCTAAGTTTCTTGATAAAATCATGTATTGCTCCATGTTGACTTCTTGAGCCGATTATGTTGGCTAAGCGATATATTATTGCTTTGAAGCCGTAGGTGTGCGCGTAAGCGGTTATTAGTGCTTCGCAAGCGAGTTTTGTGGCTCCGTAAACTGAAATTGGTTCTAATGGGGCATAATCTTCAGGCGTTGGGATTTGCGTTGGTTCACCGTAAACAGTAGAAGAAGATGTGAAGACAAATGCTTCAACACTTCCCGTTATTCTAGTAGCCTCCAAAAGGTTGAATGTAGCCATAACATTTTGTTGAAAATGCGTTTCAGGATCTATTGAACTTAATTGAACTTCGGGATTAGCAGCGAGGTGAAAGACAATATCACAATCTTCTAGAGCCTTTGATACATCCTTTTTGTTTGATAAGTCACCTTTCACGAGTTTAAGGCTGTTGTTGTTTAGATGCTGTTTAATGTTTTGTTTTGTTCCGTTACTAAAGTTATCTAAGACGTTGACGTTGGTTTTTTGTCTCAATAAAGCATCCACTAAATGGCTGCCTATGAAGCCAGCTCCACCAGTAACTAACACTTTATTATCACTGCGCATTTTTTCTCACTAATGCTCCTTTAACACGCTACATCAATTGGTATAAAAGGTAAAGAGTTTACCTTTAAAAAATATTGCCGGAAAATCTCGGATTACCAGTTAACTGGTAAAAACTGGCTATTTCCGGTACATCAGCCTACAATTATTGTGTATATGCTTTATAGGTTGACTTTGTAAACCCAGATTCTGTCTTCTTCATAATAGACTTTTTCAAAGTAATATTTGCTGTCCATTTTTTTTATATAACTATTTAAATTTTGAATGCTAAAAACCCATTTATGGTTTATTACATCAAGGTAAACAGGTTTAGATGTTACCACAACATAACTGACATTGTATTCTTTTAGCAGTCGAATTGTCTCGCTATATAGATTGGCGCCTTCATTAAAAATTACGGCGTGGAACCACATTCGTTTTTCTGCATCTAAAGCTACTAGGTCTTGATGAACATGTGAAAACACGGTGGGTCTCTTGCCGATTGCTCTCAGCCACATGCTCATATCCCAACTATTTACTATGAAGATGTCGTGAGCGTTTGTGTTCTGCTTCACCCAGTCAAAAAAAGCGGTGTAATCTTGTGCGGTAGGCCATGATGCCAGTTCGTTTGTGTGCACAATTGAAGTTACAAGAAATGGGGCTCCAACTAAAGTGGTTATTAAAAAGATTGTTAGGTAGTTTACTGGAATGTTTTTGTTCTTTAATCTGAGTGTACGGTTGAATTTTTTAGCAATGAGCAAAATGTAATTGGTAATTGCGATTGCTATTAGTATGTAAAGGGCGAGTGTAAGATAAGGCACTAATCGATGCGCGTAGAAAAGGGTAGCAGAGAATGGCACATTAACGAGGATGTTGCGGAGTGGTTCAAAAATTGGTGCAATGCCTGCTAAGAATAAAGTGAAACAACAAGAAGCAGGTAGTAAAAGGCTTTCATGTTCTTCAAAATTTTTGTGAAGCACTTTCCATGCGATTTTTACCGCAACTATCCCTACAATTAACCATAGGGTCACGATGGCGAGGTTAGAGATTGGAAGAGACAGTATTTTTGGTATATCCTGTGGGACTAACGTCAGATATGAGCCTGATGCAAATGCCATTATGGAAGCGGTTTTGGAATATGCGTTTCCTTGCTGAATACTTAATGGAGCAATTTGAAATATTATTGGAATTGCTATGCATATGCCTGTCCCAAATATCTCTATTATTGCTTTGAAGATGATTTTTGTTTTTTCTTTGATGAGAAAGGAGAATGCAACGTATCCGAGAAGTGTTAAGGCGTAGTAGAAGACAGTAAAGAGGTGGATGTAAAACATTGTTCCAAATAGAATACCTGTGTACAGTATATCGTGTCTTTGCTTGTTTTTGATATATCTAGTTAAATGTAAAAGTGCTAGAGGGAATAGAAATAGCCCTATGTTTTCTGCTAGTGGGTTCATTGTGACTCCATAGATTAGCAACCATGATACAGAGAAGGCTGTGAAAAAAGTTGCGAGCAAACTTGCATTAACGGATTTTGTTATCTCTAAGCTAAGGAAGAACATTGCCAACATTGTTAATACTCCATAAATTGCTGGGAGTATGCCCATTAACTTTACCAATGGCGCTTGGGTCATGAACTCAAGTGTTACTATTAGAAATTCAAATCCGAGGGGAGTGATGGTGTATGTTGAGGAAGTGCCTTGAGGCGCAAGCGAAAGATGGTCAAAATCGGGGATTCTTCCATTCTCAAGGATAGCATTTACTTTCATGTAATGGTTGTTGGGGTCTAAGTCTAAAAGGGCATTGACTTTCATGAACGGTATAGTTTTCACAATGGTACCAAACGTGATGATTAACGCTAGTATTATGTAGTGGGATTTTTGCAATTGCTGTAATGACGCAAATAAATTTTCTATTTTAGGAGTTATACTATGATGTTTTTTGCGGAAAATCTTAATTAAAATGCTGCTGATGGTCACAAGTGATAGGCTGATGAATACTGAGCTTAGACTTATGCCACATGGTAGTGCGTTTAATAAATAGCCTAGAAGTCCTATTGTTAGTGCGCTGAAGGCGAAGCCTGACATGAGTTTTTCAATTAAAGTGTCTATTTTTTCGCTGAATAATGCGTCTGCTAAGGTGTACCCATGTAATACAAGCGTGAAAATAGCACCGATAATCCATCGAAAGTAAACTAGAGGATACGAGTTGCTAGGGACAGCATACACAGCAAGCGCGGTTACTAGAATTATAATCAGAGGAATCCATAAGTCCTTCGTTTTTTGCATCATTTTGTAGCTTGTCATACCATTTACACTTTTTCTTTGATTTAGTCTTGTTTTGATTAAATCAGTTCTTATGAAAGTTGAGTGAAACTGAGGTACCAGTTATTATTTTTATCTACGTTAACGAATTTTATTGTGTTCCATCCTTTTTTGAGTGTTCCTTCTGGAATGGTAATCGCGTGTGTTAGCCATTTCATTTTTAGGGTTTCTTCTGTTAGTGTTAGGTTGCCAACAAGCATGTTATTTACGTAAACTTCAACTTGAATGGTTGTTGATGTTTCAGGAAAGAGATTGCTGATTGTGAGCGTGGTTTCATTTCCAAAAGACGAGTACAAGAAGTATTCTTTGTATCCACCATTTTCTGTGAAATTATCAAAGATGTCAAGAGCTCCGTCATTGTTAATATCAAAGACTTCAGAGCCTATGTTTATTGAAGATGAATATTGAACTGCGTATATTACAGTATTTTGATCAGGCTTATCTGTCGAGTCTAAACCAAAACCAATGTAGTCTAGGTAAAAGCAATTGGCTACGTCCAAATTCTCTATAAACACTTTGTTTATTTCTCTCAGAATTTCTTTTGGCACTTTTATCTTGTACGTTAACCATTGTCCTCTTTCTTCCTCAACTGATGAGATCTGAGCTACATTTACACCGTTAATGGAAATCTTAATAGGTCCTTTTGTGCCTTTTTTGTGAAAAAGCCCTCGTAGTATTAAGGTAGTTGATGAGTCTGGATTGGTCAAGCAATATAATTTCGAGTTTTCATTGGTTCCATTCCAAGAAAAGGTTCTAAATGTTTCTTGCACTCCGTCTCCATCGAAGTCATAAGAGTCTGCTGTTTCTTTTACGAAGGCAGTTAATGGAAACACAGGCTTAAAGTAGGGTGCATTGAGTAGCGGATAAGCATTCAAGTCATATGATTTAAGCCACTCTTCTGTTTCTTTGCCAACGTAGATGTAATCAACGTGATAATAATTGAGGGCGTATAAAGATTTACTAAGATTATCGCCAAAAATAGTTTTCAAGTCTATGATTCTTTGTTCAAGGTTTTCAATGTAATAATCCGCCATGACTTGAGGAATAGCAATTATGCATACCTCGTCTAGTGAAGCGATAACAAAGCTTGTTGAAGGAGACGTGGCTACGACGGCTTGTAGGGCATTTTCCCGTAACCATTGAATACCTGCCAATTCTTGACTTAGAAAACTCTTGGACCTCTCAGATGATGAAAAAAATTGTTGAAATCCAGGCAGCAATACTAACGAGAACAATGTCCCCAGAATCAAAAGACATTGGATTAATGAAAGAACCTTTTTTTCTTCCAAGTAGTTAACACTTTTGATATGCTCTTCTACAACCATTAGACTCATTGCTACAATTATAGATGCTGGAGCTATAAGATACCAAGCAAACCTATCGTTAACAAGAAAAATCCCAAGTCGATAAGCTTCGGTCGCCACAATTAGAAAAAACATCCACGATGCAAGTATTACAAGTCTGTGCAATGGTATTGTTCTGATAAATTGTCTTGCCTTTTTGCTAGTGAGATATAACAACAAACTAAGCACTAAGGCACAAAACAATACAGGACGAATGAGGTCAACATAACTCATAATCGAAAGAACTGCGTAGGTTTTCATTGCACTAGTTTCTCTGGGTATGCCTGAACATAGTATGTGCAAAAGGTAAGGAGACGCTATCAGAAGGCCAAACGCCATTATTAAAACAAGTGATTTATACACTTTTCTATCGTTACCACCGATGAAAGAAATACCGATGTATGTTAACAACAAACCAAATGCAACAACTGCCATAATGTGATACGATACTGTTATAGTTGCGAGAATTATCCCACTTATAATAATGTTGAGTATAGAAGGTTGTTCAAGAAATTTGATAACCGATATCATGAACAATGGGAATAAAACGAAGCTGGTAAGAGCTGCTACGTATGGAAATACCACAGAATTCATCAGTGGTGCTCCGTTTGTCGCTATCATGACCGGGTGCATTAGTGATGAGAAATAATACAGAAAAGTTGCCATTATTGCATATTTTGGCTGCATATACTTAAGCGCAAGCGTATAATAAGCAATGGTTATTGGTATAGCAAAGATTATTGGCAAGAAGGAAAACAATTGTGGCATTTGTTCTAGATTTATGCCTCCAACTAAACCTATTACAGCAACTAACGCATGAGCCCCGGGGGTATATGCATGAGCAAACTGAGGAAAATACGGGTTCGTTGTGGGTATTTTTGCAGTTTTAATAATAACAGATGAATATTTTATGTGAAAGTATGTATCCCAACCGGTTGGTAAGAAACCCATATTTACAATGATACATAGGTGAATGATAGAAACTGTCACAACTAATAGAATAAAACCGTATCGTGCTTCGCTCATGGTTTCAGCTCCGGCAACAATATTTCTCCTTTAAAAAGTCGTTCATGATCAACAGAGTATATGTAGAATTGCCCATCTAAATCATGATAAACCTCTACTAAATAGGGCTTCTCCTCAATCCACTTTATATACAAAGAAAAACTGTCTTCAGGAGGCAGAACCGTATACTTTTTTTGGCATATATCTATATTAGTAACAAAGACCGCCCTAACAACAATAATATAGTTGACACTAAAATCATGAAGTAGCATCTGTGCTATTTTGTCATCATATCCTCTAATGAAGACTGATGATTGAAGCCACATCCTCTTTTCCAAGTCTTGTGTAGTCAAATCTTGATAAGAGACCGTGAAAACAACAGGTCTTTTTGTAAATGCTCTAATCAGTTCTCCCAGATTGATATCATTAACAATGAATATTTCTCCAGCCTTTGTATTTTTCTCTATCCATCCAAAGAGTGAAACAAAATGTGGTGCGTAGTGCATCACTGTATTGTAATTTATGGCATAGACTGAATATGACTGAATCGATGGTAATGATATCCCAACAATAGCAACTACCACGACAAGTGCAGTTTTCCCTGAAACAGTCGAAGAGTGCAAGTTGATGGACTTAGTAATATAACTTACTAATGGCAATAAGTAGTCGACTATGACAATCCCACTCAACAAACTTAATGCTGATGACAGATATGCCATCACGCGATGCGAAAATATAATAAACCCACCAAATGGGAGACTTGCTAGTAAGGAACGCATTGGGGCAATCAATGATAGAACGATGATGGCAAACATTATTGTGCCCCATGTAACCACAATAAGATAATCACATTTTCTTAAGAGCAGGGTAAGCATTATTCCCAGTAGACCTAAGAACAATGTAGAAATACCTGTCTCAAGTACAAGCCTATTAAAATCAATAAAATAATGAGCAGGTTGCAGCGAAGTTAGCCACATTGCTCCATGAGTAAAGTTAATGGTTGATCCAAAATCCATTAATGAACAAAATTGAATTAAAATAGCAAAAGAAGATATCAGAATGACCTTTAAAAAGCTCATTATTCCCCCCATTTTTTTCTCTAATATGCACAGCATAATTGAGTAAGTGAAAAGTGTGATAGATAAATAAAAATAAATAATAGGATGAATCAATAAGGCAGTACCTAGAATAACACCTGAAAAAAATAGAAAAACTATCTTTTTATGAACCACATATTTCCAGAAAAGAAACAAAACAAGAGGAAAAATTACAGCTCCAAAGTTTTCAGCTAAGGGATTTGTTCCAATCATGTCTATCGCCCACCCCTGCATCATTGTTGTAAAAAATGCCGCGACTAAGCCTGCTCCGCAGTGTTTTGTCAATACGCACCCAAAGACATAGATTGTCAAGAGCAGAGCTACTTCACAGATAACAGGAGAAATAGCCAACATTTGAACAGAATCAAGTCCGGATATCAGCGTCAATGCTACTCCAAGCACATAGTAACCTTGAGATGTAGCATAGGTATTGTATGTAGCATTAGGTGCTGCAGAGAGAGGATCAAAAGTTGGTATTCTACCTGAATCTAAGATTGAGTTTACAGCTCGAAGATTACGATAAGGATCAAGGTCAGCTAGTGTTGTGGCTCCAGTACCAAGGATTGGTATTAACCTGATACCCACTCCGAACATGATCACCATCAAAAGCCCGATACCAACGAGTTTTCGAGAGCGATCCAATTGAAGCACGCCTCACGAGATTCTAAGGTGGTTTCTGTATTTTCTTAGCGTAGCTAAGAGCGTACATATTATCGTAAACAAGGAGATACCAATTACTAGTGGTGTGAGGCGAATTCCCCAAGGAGAGTAATTAAGCAAAAAGCAAAATAGGATAACCACAACAATGCTCAAACCAAAACTGTACGCAATTTTTTCGACACCTTTAATGCTTTTTTCGAATGTAGCTATAAACTCTACAAGAGAATAGCCTGGCAAATAAAGCACGTAAACAACGCTTAGCAAAAACCGAGCATACGTCTGCTCGCCTAGAAAATAAACAAACAAAATCATTAAAACATTAACGCTTACAACCAGCCAAAAACCTATGCCGTCTTTACTGAGTGTAAATTTTGTGAAGTTTTTCAGCTGACTCGTATGGAATCACCTTACCATACTCTTGATAAATTCTCTCGATAACTTCAACGTTTTTTCGGGCTTCATCAACTGTTACAAGCGGTTCAGAATCCGTCTTTATGCAATTAAAAAAATGTTTAAGCTCCTTCGCATACGACGCATAATAATACGTGTAGGTTAATGGACTTATAGTCCTTCCAAACAATCTGCGCAAAACATTCTTCATTCCCTCTTTAGCCGCATGAACATAAAGATTCTTAGGAGCATACTGGTCTGTAGACATAAAACCCGCAGTTCCATGAAGTATCATGCGAAAATCAAATTTTGGAAAAATCGCCTTAGAAAACCATCCCACATTTAAAACACCCTTTGCTGACTCATTTTTAGAACGAAGAACGATGATAGCGCTATCTTCGTACGGAAGGTGATATCTATAACCTAGATGTGCATAAAGAACCTCTGCCTCACCAAAAAACCATTGAAAAAGATCTATCAGATGGTAACCTGAATCCAAGCATCCCATGCCTATGCCCTCTTTAGTGAAATACCACTCAGGCACAGGTGTAGGTTCAATGGCTGGAGCAAAAGGTCCATTAAGTGCCAACTCAAAGGTTGCTAACTCCACATCTCCAACAATGCCTATCTCAAATTCATTTTTCACTTTCTCGACAGAATCAAAAAATCGGTAATTATGACCAACCATAAGTTTAACACCATATTTTTCTACAACTCTCGCTATCTTTTCACATTCGTCAACTGAAGGAGCGAGTGGTTTTTCCACAAAAACATCTTTACCTGCCTCAGCCGCCGCACAAATACTTTCAAGATGCATAAAATTCGGCAAAGCTATTATTAATGCGTCTACATCAGCCGATTTAAGCATGTCCTTATAATCGTTATAAACATACTTAATGCCCATTCCTCTAGCTTTTTGTGATTTGCTTTTAGAAGCGTCGCATGCTGCGACAACTTTGGCGTCATTTATAAAACAGCAGTTTTTAAGATGCAGCATACCCATTTTTCCTAAACCGACAACTCCAACCTTAATCATACGCAACCCTTACATTTTCTCGAGTACAGATGGCACAACATCTCCAGAAATTTTAATGTAAAGGCGCAATAATGAAAGTTGCATACCCCATTTTATCTTAAAACCAAGACGGCTTCTTTTAGGAAAAACTTTGCAAATGTTTTCTATGTTTTCACCAACAATCTCAACATCTTTAACGTCTCCAACTTTCTCTTCAGCGGCTAAACGTAAATGTTTAATTCTCCAAGGGTTATACCCCATCACTTTAGCTGCTACGAAATCAACTGCTAAATTATCTTCACCTGCAATTACTATTCCAAGCTTAACTGGATGCTTACCCAAAGCAACAATTCCATCAACAACCGTCAAATTAGGCTTAACCAATTTGTTTATTCCTACAATAACTTCAGAAAGCTGAGGGTGATAATCAACTTTTCTAGGCTTAGAAATACACCCAAAGAGATTCTTCAAAGCACATGTTATGTGAAGGCACTGACCGCCAGCATATGGGCCAACCTTCAGTTTTGGTACGTTAATAAAAAAATTGCACTCAAGCAGGCTCTTAGGCAAAGGAAGAGTAATCTTCTGCTTTCCAACAGTAACTTCTTTCTCGCATGTTTCATCTTCACTCAGATTCACTAGCTCAACAGACTTTTCCTCCGCAAGCGCTTCATAACCTAACATTTTAAAGACATGTCTTGTTCTCATTGCAGAAGCGTCGGATTCAACAATGGCAATTTCTGTTTTTGGGTTCCATCTTTCGCGGATGTAGTCAATAATAGAAGAAACAAGTCTTGGGTCTGTTGTTTCCCCAGTAGAGTAATCCCAATAATAACAAAGGTTCGGTTTAATCATAACATGCTTGAGGTTTCCAGATGGTTTGCAATTTAGCATATCAAGAGTGTGATACGCCGCTTCTTTTATTCCCCGCTCATTAAAGCTTTCTACGCGCGTAAGGCTAACTGTGTTTTTCAAAGAGTTCCCTCAGGATTACCTTCAGGATTTTGAAGCCGTCGGTCCATGCACAAAGTTTTGTCGTTCCTATTCTCGGGCGATACGTTACCGCTACATTGCCTATTCTTGCACCTTTCTTAACCAGTTTAATCAATTGTTCAGTCACATAGGGCATTCCGTAATCCTTGTAAGAGATTCCTTCCAATACTTTCTTTCGCATTGCTCTTAAACCGCACTGTGTGTCGTCAACTTTTCTCAAATATACAAAGCTGAAAATTAGCGAGAGTAACGTATTTCCAATTCTGTTAACTAAATCCATAGCTCCAGGATGCATCTTTTTGTTCAGTCGGTTTCCCATAACCACATCGCAATCGCCGTCTACGATAGGCTTCACTAATCGAGGGATATCTTTGGGGTCGTATGTGAAGTCCCCATCTATATAAACAACAATGTCTCCCCTAGCTTTTTCCACGCCACTTAATAAAGCTCTTCCATAACCCTTTCTCGATTCAAAAACAACCTTGGCTCCGAGGCTTTCTGCTATTTTCGGCGTGCCATCAGTTGAACTGTCAACAACTATAACCTCGTACACGTCCTCTCTAGGAATTTCTTTTAAAACTTTCCCAATTGCTTCTTCTTCATTTAAAGTCGGTATTATAACCGATATTTTCATATTACGCGCAAATGCCTCCAACTTACTTCCTAATCCAAACCCTAGGAATCTCATTATGTTCTACATTCGATATTTAGCATTTTCGACACTTTGCCCCGTTATTTATAAGGGCTTAATGGACTTACAGGGTTAATCAAGGCTTACCTCATTCTTTTTTGGGGTATACCGCCCTCTATATCACATCAGTTGTTCTCGCAATTTTTTCACATACCTCGTGATTTAAATTAAATTTATTCAGAATCGTATATCTTTCCGGTCTTATCGTTGCAGCAATCTCTAACGCTTTCATTACATCCTTTTTCTCTACGCCTAGCTCGTTTGCATTTGTTGGCGCCCCCAACATCTTCAACGTGTCTCTTATTCGTTTCCAGTTTGCCCTATGTAAATAAGCCATCATAATTGTTCCCACACCACATCTTTCACCGTGCATGCTGTGGTTAGGCTTGATCATGTCAAGGGCGTGGGCAAAGAGGTGTTCTGAGCCACTGCATGGGCGGCTGCTTCCGGCGATGCTCATGGAAACTCCGCAGCTTATTAGGGCTTCTATAACTACGCGCACTCCTTCTTCGTTATCGGGTTTAATTTGTTCGGCGTTTTCAATGATGAGTTTAGCGCTCATCAAAGCTAAGCTTGCAGCGTAGCTTCCATAATACTCGTTTTTTTCTTCATGGGCCAGCTTCCAATCTTTGACTGCGGTGAATTTTGATATGATGTCTCCGCAGCCGCTTATGAGGAAGCGCCATGGCGCTTGCATTATTATGTTCGTGTCTGCCACTATGGCTATGGGTGCTTGAGCCATAATAGAGTAAGGTTTCTCGTATCCTTTCACAGAGGATAAGGGGCTTGCAATTCCATCATGTGAGGCGGTTGTTGGAACGCTGATGAATGGGATTTCTTGTCGTGCCGAGCTCAATTTTGCAACGTCGATTTTTGTTCCGCCTCCCACTCCGAAAACAACTTCTGGTTTTAGAACCTTTATTTTTTCTTCTACGTTCTCTACGTCTTTAACCGTGGCTGATTCGACGAGAAAAACGTTGACAATCATTCCTTTTTTTTCGAGAAGTTCTTTAACCGTTTTTCCAGCGATTCCGTAGGTTTTAGAGCCTGCGATTATTAGGGCTGATTGCGTAAATCCGAGTCTGTAGGAAATTTCGCCGATGTGTTCTATGGTTCCGTTTCCAACTATCACTTCTCTTGGAAGCTGCATGCGGTGATGTTTTAATGACAAATTGACCACGTTTAAGTTGTTTTTCGCGATAATTCCCTTTAGAGTGTATGCTCAAAAACCTTTTAAATCCAGCGGTTCTTGCGGCAAGCATTGTTTTATCTTTAGCCTTTGAACCGTAATATTAATAAATCCCATGGCGTGATTACATGATGTCTACTTCCTAGCGAAGTAATCTTGGCGTGTTTAGGTTTTGGGAGAAAAATCGACATGACAAACAATGATTTGGAAAAACGGTTAGTGCTGAAAGGAACAACAACCATAGGCGTCGTGTGCAAAGACGGCGTCATATTGGCTTCGGACACCCGTGTAACCATGGGTTTCTATGTGGCTCATAAACATGGGAAGAAAATATACAAAATAGACGATCACATAGGCATGACTATTGCTGGTTCTGTGGCTGACGCGCAGAGAACTGTTGATATAGTTACGGCAAACGCGCAACTTTACAAAATAAACATGAACAGACCAATGCCCGTTAACTCTGCAGCGAGAATCATAGCAAACCTTCTGTTTTCTACTAGGTACGTACCCTTTCTTGCGCAGGTTCTGGTAGGCGGTGTAGACGATACTGGGCCTCATGTATTTTCATTAGACCCCTTTGGCAGCTTAACTGAAGAAAAGTGTGTTGCGACTGGTTCCGGTTCGCCTATAGCTTACGGTGTTCTTGAAGACCAATACAAGGAAGACATGTCTGTTGAGGAGCTTTTGCCTATAATTGCTAAGGCTGTTGGTTCTGCTATGAAACGTGATGCAGCAAGCGGAGATAGCTTTAACATTGCAGTGATTGATGGGAATGGCTATAGAGAGTTGACTGATAAAGAAAAGAAGAAACTTCTGCATAATTGAGGAAGTTAAAAGTGGCGCCAAACTCTGAAAAAGACAAAATCGAAATAAGTCAATACATATTAGGGCACGTTCCGAAAGAGGCTGAAGTAACAAGAATCGAATACGAAGGGTCAACGCTGGCTGTTTACGCCAAAAAACCAGAAATTTTAGTTGAACAAAGCAGCGTAGTTGCGGACATAGTCAATGTAATAAGAAAGCGAATAGTCATACGTTCAGATCCTTCAGTGAGGCTTCCAGAGAAAGATTCAGAGCGGGCAGTGCGTGAAATAATCCCGCCAGAAGCTGAAGTGACAGATATAAACTTTGACCCAAGCCTTGGCGAAATAATAATTGAAGCGAAAAAACCTGGGCTTGTCATTGGGAAAAACGGTGCAGTTCTTCAAGAGATCATAAAGCGTACAAAATGGCGTCCTCATGTTTTACGGAGTCCTCCATTGCGTTCCAAAATAGTAACTCACATGCGCCATTATCTTCATTCTGAAAGTAAAGAAAGAGAGAGAATACTGCGGATGATTGGAGAGAGGATTTTTAGACCTAAAACTTACGAGATTGGTGATGTGCGTATTACGGCGCTTGGTGGGGTTCAAGAGGTTGGAAGGTCAGCGTTTCTTGTTCAGACAAGAGAAAGCAGTGTACTGTTGGACTGTGGTATCAATCCGGGTTCTTCGAAACCGTTTGAGGCTTTTCCGAGACTTGATAATCCGTTGTTTGAGCTTGATTCTTTGGATGCTGTTGTTATTAGCCATGCGCATCTTGACCATTGTGGTTTAGTTCCGTTCCTTTATAAGTATGGGTATGATGGTCCAGTTTACTGTTCTGCGCCGACTTCAAACCTTATGACTCTTCTTCAACTTGACTATCTTGATGTGGCTAACAAGCAAGGCGTAACGGCGCCTTACGACCAGAAGGATGTTCGTGAATGCGTGTTGCATACTATTCCTTTACGGTATGGCGTGGTTACTGACATTGCCCCAGACATTCGTTTAACTCTGCATAATGCTGGGCACATTTTAGGCTCCTCCATGATTCATTTGCACATAGGCGAAGGCTTATACAATGTGGTTTATACCGGCGACTACAAGTACGCCCGAACGATGCTATTGGAAGCGGCGACAACAGAGTTTCCAAGAGTTGAAACTGTAATAACCGAAAGCACTTATGGGGGACCAGACGACTTCATGCCTTCGCGTGTTGAAGCTGAAGAACGTTTAACGGCGGTTGTGAATGAAACTTTGGAACGTAAAGGCAAAGTTTTGATTCCCGTACCAGCAGTAGGCAGGGCTCAAGAAATAATGCTTATTATTGATGGTTATATGCGGCGCGGTTTGATGAAGGAAGCGCCAGTGTTTATTGAGGGCATGATTTCGGAAGCCACAGCAATTCACACTGCTTATCCGGAATATTTAGGCAGAGAAGTCCGCAATAGTATACTTCATGACGGAGTTAATCCTTTCCAGTCTGATTATTTCACGGTTGTTGAGCATCCGAATGTTAGGCAAGAGATAATTGAGGGAGAACCATGCATTATTATGGCGACTTCTGGAATGCTTGAAGGTGGACCTGTCATTGAATATTTCAAGAGTTTGGCAGACGACGAACGCAACACTGTGGTTTTTGTGAGTTATCAGATTGAGGGCACTTTGGGAAGGAGAGTACAGAAGGGCTTAAATGAGGCTACTATGATGAGCGCTGAGGGCAAGCTGGACGTTGTTAAGGTTAGATTGCATGTAGATTCGATTGAAGGTTTTTCCGGGCACTCTGATAGACGACAAATAATCAATTATGTGACTCATTTGAAGCCAAAACCTGAACGGGTTGTTGTGTGCCACGGTGAAAGAGCGAAATGTCATAGCATAGCAAATTTCATTCAACGAAACTGTGGTGTGCAAACGCTCGTGCCGGCAACCATGGAAACTTTCAGGCTACTATAAAAGTTTTGTTAGCAAGAAATCCGTCAAGAAAAATAACTTTACGTTTAGGTAAAAATATAATCGGACAAGAATTCTAGTTGCTCTCTTTGTAAACCAGCGGTTCGTGGATTCAAATATCACCCTCCGCACCATCTTTGCGATGTCAGATTCGCTCAATTTTCGCTCGTGTTTAGCGTAGAATAGCAGAAAATCGACTTCATTCGTCAATCTTCGAGTAAGAACAAAGCCGATTTAAGAGAATCAAATGTTGAACCTATTTATAAGGGGGGTATACACTTCAAAGAACAGACAGTTACCACTTTAACTCTATCAAGCTTTAAGTTTACTGTTAGCCTAGTTTCTTTATGGCTTCTTCAATTGTTAACACCGATTTTTCAAAAAACTTCTTTGTTTTAGACATCAATTTCAATTCCAGTATTCTTTCTATACCATTTCTGCCTAAAACCACAGGCACACCAATAGAAACATCCGAAAATCCATATTCACCCTGCAAAACCGTGGAAACGCTCATCACTCTGTTTCTGCCCCTAAGAATAGCGTCAGCCATAATCGCGATTGTTGCTGCTGGCGCATAAGTCGTCGACCCCTTCAACTTAATAACGTCAGCACCAGAACTCACCGTCAAATTCACTATCTTCTCAATCTGCTCTTCCTTAAGCAATTTCGTTATAGGTATTCCAGAAACAGAAGCATACTCAACAAGGGGAACCATGGAGTCTCCATGTTCACCTATAACTAAAGCACGAACATCCTCTCTCGAAACATTCAATTCTGTTGCAATGTAGGATCTGAAACGCAGAGTGTCAAGGATGTTTCCCATTCCAAAAACCCGATTTCTTTCAAAACCGGACTCCTTGTAAGCCACGTAAGTCATAATATCAACAGGATTCGTGACAACCATTAACTTACAATCAGGCGCATATTTCACAATTTCCTTAACTACCGATTTAACGATTGCTGCATTTTTGTTCATAAGGTCAATCCGTGTCATTCCGGGCTTTCTCGCTTCACCCGCCGTCAATATGACAATTTCTGAGTCTTTCATTGCGCTAAAATCGCTTGTTCCCACAATTTTTCCATCAAACTCAATCGCCGGCGCTGTTTGCATCATATCCAATGCTTCGCCTTTAGCTAGATTTTCGAAGATGTCAATTAAGACAACATCGCTAATTCTATATCTTAAAATGTTGAATGCTGCAGCGCTTCCTACTTTTCCAGCGCCAATTATAGTTATCATATAAAAACGATTAGTTAATTCTAAATAGATATACTTAACTGCACTTTTCCGTCCGTTCTTTCCTTTCTACGTTGGTGGTCCTTGTGTTGTCCACTTGGGAACACGTGCATTCGGAACAGAATCTGCTCTGGGAATGTATGGTTTAATATCAACTATTGGCGAGCCCTCGAGAGCGTCAAGCCCCTTAACAATTAAATTGCATTCTTCAACTTTAACCAATTCCACGACACATAAACCTATCGGGTTTGGACGAGAAGGGCTTCTGCAAGCGAAGACACCGGTTTCCACGTTCCATGCGTGCTTTTTTGGAAAAACCAACAATGTTTGTCTTTCTTCTTCTTTGTCGCGTAAATGCATCCAGTAAAGAATGATAATGTGCGAAAAATCTCGTATGCCCTTGAGCCCAGCACAGAATTCTGGAAAAATCCGTACTATGGCTTCTTGTTCTCCGGCTTTTTCAACAACTCCGATAAAGCGAAGTTCGCCTTTAACGCTCATTTATTATGCACCAGCAATTCTCTTTTTATGGAATAATTGAGAACTGCAAATCAATATTTTGAATTCATAAGTGTTTTAATGTTTTCAGGATTAAGCTATGTGATTGCAGGGTGAAATTGCCTTGAGTGAACAAATCTTTCAAAGTTGCAAAGAACTAATAGACGATGCAAAAATGGGCTGCGCAGACCTCGTTTTTAAAGAAGTTTGCCTTGAAATTTTATCGAGAGCACGAAACGTTTTAACAGAAAAACAGTTTAAACAGTTAGTGGCTTATGCCGCCGAAAGAATGAAAGAGAAAATTCCTTTTGAATTGCAAGAGCAATTGATGGCGCACAAGTGAAACATAAGACGTGTTCACAAGCTTACCATTTAATCATCAACGATTCCGCGGGGCAACGCAGCATGCAAGGCAATTCTGCCCTGCAATCTTTAATTTTTAGTGTGATGCGAAATTCTGCTTAACCAAGCTTGTAGCCAATTTTCCTTAGAAACTCCTTCCTTGCTCGAATATCCTCAATTCCTTCTATACCTTTACTCTTCAACCCATCAATCACAGCTACTATTCCTCTACCTTGCTCAGATTCTGCTATTAAAACTTCTAAAGGATTCGCTGTAGCAGCGTAGATTGTGCAGACTTCTGGCACTTTCTTGATTTTGTCTAAAACGTTTATTGGATAAGCATCTTTAATGAAAATTATGAAACTGTGACCGCAAGCAATTTCGAAGGCTTTCTCCGCGGCCAACTGCCTTAATTCTTCATTGTTTCCTTCATGTCTCACTAAGCATGGTCCAGAACTTTCACAAAAGCCTATTCCGAATTTTATATTGGGCACAGCGTTAACCAACGCTTCATATAAATCTTCGACCGTTTTGATGAAGTGAGCCATGCCTAAAATCACGTTGCAGTCTTTTGGTACTTCAACCTTAACAGTTTTGAATTCTATCATTGTATCATCTCCAAATGCTGTTTTTGTCAACGTCAGCTTAAAAATTAAGCGCTTTTTCGATTTTACTTTTTGCGACTTTCACAGCAAAAATTATCGTGCCCAACATCACTATAATTGATGACATGTAGAAAGCATTTACATAAGCTGCATGTCTAGGTAATCCAAACACTTCAATTTGAACATCTGCGATGGGTCCGCCAACCAAAAATCCCGCTGGTCCCCAGCTTAACGCCATAACAGTGTTGTATCTGCTAAGCAGTCGCCCCCTTTTTTCCGCAGGAATTATGTCCCCAGCAAAAGCGAAACCAACCGTGTAGAGCGTCCAAAATGCCACACCGTTCAATCCATAAGTTAAAGCCATCATTGAAACATTTAACGGCACGCTATAAAAAAGTGGTGTAATTGCCGCAAGAATCAAGCCGACAAAAAGAACTTTGTTTCTTCCAATTTTATCCGCAAGTCCCCCGGATGCTACGCTGGCGAGCATGCCGCCCACTGTCCAAGCGCTCAGTATAAGGCTCATTTCCGCGTCGCTTGCGTTTAGTCCTTCTGGCAAGTCGATAAAGAGAAGAAATATCTGGTTAATTGATGCGGCGCCCAAAACTATGATTATGAGAGATATTAGAAACCATTTGTAGGTTTTTTCGTTTTCTTTAGTGTATTCAACACTATTCTCGTGGTTTGCTGTGGTAATCTCTTGTTTTTGTTCATGGCTTCTTGCTTTTACGCGTCTTGACGTAAACGCCATTATTATTGTTCCTGTGAACAGTAAGGCAGTGACTATGTAAAATATTGTTCCATTCCTAAAGCCTTCTCCGCTGCAATATAGGAACCCAGCGAATATTATCCCAGCCATTCTGCCCAATGACGCAATAAAGTTTAATGTTCCAATCACTTTTCCACGTATCTCTGGGGTTGTGACATCCGTGAGCAGTGCTGCCCACCCAACATCTGACATCGACCAGAAAAACTCCAGTATGGATAAACCAAAAATTATTGCTAAACCTGCAACGAAACTGCTTCCAGCGTCGATTAAGGATTTGTGGGTGATGAACACGATTATGTAGCTGAATGCGGCTATTGTTTCGCCAATAATTATCAGTTTTGTTCTAAGTCTGTAACGGTCGCTTATTCTTCCCCACAGCAAGTTCTGACCTAAAGCGGAAGCCACCATGTTAAGTGTTCCAAGAGCTGCAGTTAACGTGGTTTTTGGCATTAGAGTATAAAGGTAGTTTATCATGAAAGTGTAGAAGACTCCTCTTCTCACGAAGGTTAAAAACTGGAAAAGACCTAAGTTGAAGAATACATTTACGCTAGATGCGGAATTTAAAGGGCTTCTTTTAATTGGATTTTTCATTTGAAAGGGCACTTCAGTTTCTCTACCATCTATGATAGCATTCTTAGTTTGCATCTAAAATGAAGATAAAGGATGGATAAAACTTGCTATATTAAGAATTTGCCATTCTTGTAGAACAGTTTGCCGTCTGCGTAAATTTCTCCGCCTTTCTTCATGTCTTTCAGAATGTCCCAGTGGATTGGTGACTTGTTTAAGCCTCCAGATTCTGGGTAGGAGTTTCCGAGAGCCATGTGTATTGTTCCGCCCATTTTTTCATCAAAAAGCATGTTTTTAGTGAATTTTGTTATGGCATAGTTAGTTCCGATAGCCGCTTCTCCCACGCGGTCAGCGCCTTCAATTTTATGGACTTGCTGAAGAAGCTCATCGCCTTTTTCTGCTGACGCCTTCACAACTTTTCCTTCCTTGAACGTAAGCCTTATGTCCTCAACTTCTCTTCCAAAAACTAAACCTGGAAAAGTGAATCTTATCGTGCCGTTCACTGAGTTTTCGACTGGTGCAGTAAAGACTTCGCCGTCTGGCATGTTTTCTTTTCCACTGCAGTTTATCCATCTTCTTCCCTTTACGTTAAAAGTCAAGTCTGTGTCTTCGCCTACTATGTGAATTTCGCTGGTTTTGTTCAAGAAGTCACAGATTTTTTCTTGTTGCTTATGGATTTTTTCCCATTCTGCTATGGGATTTTCTTTGTCTACGAGGCAACTGCCGTAAACGAAGTCTTCGTATTCTTCAAGCGCCATCGCCGCTTCTTGTGCTTGAGCGTTTATTGGGTACGGCAATGCTGTCCATTTGAGTTTGCCTTCAGCGACACGTTTGTAAAAGATTGCGCTTATTTCATTTCTGGCAGCGGCGAAAATTCTTGTTCGGGCAGGGTCTATGTTTGTTAATCTTTTCGGGTTTGGCTCACAGAAGACTGTTATTCGTACATCTATGTTTTCGATTAAGAATTTCTCAAATGGTGAAACGTAGGTGAGTTGATGTTCTTTGGCGTACTTGAAGAACGTGTAAGCAGTGTCGAGTTGTGGCATTATGAATGGATAAGCATCGCTTAACAAGCATTCTTTATAGATTTCATGCATGAGCGGAAACGCCTGAACATTTCCTTGAATGAGCACTTTTTCCTTTGGTTTCACATCTACGGAGTAATGAACACTAAGTTTTGCAAGCTTCTCAATTCTCGAGTCGACCATGCAAATCGCCCTTTTAGAGAGAACATTAAAGAAACACAGATAGAATGTTTAAGTTTAACGGTCACATTCAGTCATGTTTTCAAAACAAAACCTAAATATTACTGGAACGTGAAAGCAAGTCGGAAAAGCGCTTATGGGCCGGTAGTTCAGTTTGGTATGAACGCCTGACTTGCACTCAGGAGGTCGGGGGTTCAAATCCCCCCCGGTCCACATGACTTTGTTATGTGTGTTTGCTTTGTTGTCTTCGGTAGATTTTTCTGACGGCTTCTTCAAAATCTGTTCCATGTCTCAAATAAGCCGATATTTCCTTGTCAAGAAGGTCTGTTCCCGTGTCTAATCCCCAATGGTTTATGTATTTTTTCAAGAGTTCGTTGTAAAGCTCCGTAGCATCAACTTCTTCCATGCCAGCAAACTCAGTTTTCATTATTTTATGCTCCTCCCTCACATCTTTAATGGTCAATTCATGAGGCAGCTCAGATTTTCTTGAAAATCCATAAAGAGCCATGGCAATTCCAAGAATTAAGAAGATTATAGCAACGAAAATGCCACCTAGAAGACCTATTGGAACCGTCATTAACGCGTATATTCCGCCAAAAAGCAGAAAGAATACGCTTGCGTAGAGGAAAGAGTCAGCTTCTTTGCGGTGTCTTTTTGTTAGGCATTCTAGGCATAGATGAAGTGTGGCTTCTGTATCTCTTGTTTGAAGGTCATAGATGTAAAGGCATTCGCTACAAAAATTTTCGCCGCAGTAATTGCAAAGACCTATTGCTAACCTATCATCACGATTAAAACACTTTGGTAATCTACCGCTGATTTCTTGGGGGACAAGAAATATTCCTCCGCAATACGTGCACTTTAATTGTAGAGCATTTGACGGAATAAATTTTCTATAAGGAGCGCCGCAGAATGGGCATGTTACAGCCTTTGCTTCTTTCTCTGTCAAATGTTCTCAACTAAAATCTAAAATGAATCTTTATTGTAATTAGGTTTTTCTAAATATGAAACTTAAAGAAATTCCATTAGACTAAGTGCTCAATTAATATTTTCAATCCGATGCCGATGAGAATGAGACCGCCAGCAATTTCGATTTTCTTTCCAAAAATTTCCCCCATTTTGTTGCCAGTAGAAGCGCCAAGAAACGACAATAGAAATGTCACAATGCCAATAATTATTACTGGAATTGCTATTGAACCTATTTTTAACAATGCAAAGCTTACCCCAACAGCCAGAGCATCAATGCTGGTGGCAACCGCCAACATCAACAAAACATAAACATTCAATGCCATAATCTTCTTCTCTTCTGTTCCTCTCCTTACTGCCTCATAAATCATCTTGCAGCCAATAAAACCCAAAAGTCCAAATGCCATCCAATGGTCAAAGCCCGATATAAAATTCTATAACACTGAGACCAATCGCCCACCCGATTACGGGCATAAATGTTTGAAAAGACCCAAAAAACGTCGCAATTTTCAAAGCATTACTGATTCTCAAATGCTTCGTTGTCGTCATACCATTTGCAACTGAAACAGCGAAAGCATCCATCGCCAACCCAAACGCTATGAATATAATTTCAACAATTTCCATTCAGCATCAACTGCTGTAAGTATCCAAAGCTTTCTCGAAAACATCAAACGCCTCAACAAGGTTTGGATTGTCTGGGTTTACGTTACCTAAACCCAATCTTACCATGTTCGATTTTACTAGTCTATAGCTACTTTTGAAGAGAAAGAATGCACCTGGCACTGGAGCCAAACTGTACTTTGGTATTGCGTGCTCATTTATCCATCCATAAGTATCCTTTATCGGCAGCTCAATCCAGTAAGTCACGCCAGCCTTGTTAGGAAAATATCTAAAGCCCTTTTCGTTCAGCCATCTCTCTGTTTCACGTTTGATGCTTGCCCATTTTTGTTTATGCTTCTCAAGTGTGTCCATGTCTTTTTTGAGCAGTTCCGCTGCAATTAATTGTACAATACTTGCGCTGCCGCCTATAGTGTTCACCACATCACTGTATAACTCTTTAACCAAACTCTCTTTAGCTAAAGCTATGCCGAGTCTTAATCCGCCAAGACCATATGCTTTTGTGAAACTAGTCGTAACTACGCCTAAACTTTTGTTAATGGAAAAAAGCATGGGAATCACGCTTCTGTCAAACTCCGCATATATTTCATCACATAAAACGTAAAAATCATATTCATTAGCGACAGACATAATTTCTTTCAGTTCGCCTACATTAGCTATTGCGCCGCTTGGCGCATGAGGATTCGTCAACACAAGCAAACCAGTTTTTTCTGAAACTTTTTTCCGCAGTTCTTCCGCATCAAGCCTATATGAGTCGCTCTTTTTTCTTTCCAGTCGTTTCACACGCGGAAAATACTCCTGCACTTGCCGCAGTAATGGTTCATACGTTGGATACTCGACTATTGCTTCTTTTTTCTTTCTGTTTTTTTCGGCTAGACATCTGATTATCCTCGCGTTTTGACCTGAGGCGCCTTCACTTGAGATGAAAACATTTTCGGGTTTTACGTTGTATCGGTGGGCTAGGAGCTCTGTTAGGAGCTCTGTACATTGGGCGTTTAAGTCAACTTCGCCAAATGCTAGGTTATATTTTAAATAGCTAATGCCGCTCGAGCGGAAATCGTACTTCACCTGCGGCACGTGAATATACCAGTTTAAATATTCTGAGGAATGTTTCGTTACTAACACCTTAGGATTTTGGAAATGTGTTGCTTCTACTTAGGGATTTCCGCTTTCAGCATTCTGGTTTAAATATCTTTTTATGCATTTGTGCAAACATCATGATTGGTTTCCATTATGAAAATCAACGAAGTAAAAGACGGCTCAACCTTGGAGGTTTACGTGAAACCTAATTCCAAAGAATTCAAAATAATGGTTGAGGAAGATGAAATTGTTGTTTTCTGCAAAGAAGAGCCTTTTAAAGGCAAAGTTAACAAGGAACTTGTGAAAGAGCTTTCGAAACTTTTTGGCAGAAGAGTGGAACTTGTTTCGGGATTTACTTCTAAAAATAAAAAATTGCTGATAAAAGGTATGGGAAAAAGTGAGATAGAACGTATTCTGTTAAGCGTGTGAGTCTTTCTATCTTCTTTGAAGATTAAACCGCAATATCGCGGCTATTCCACCAAAAGAATTTTTGAGCATCTGTCCCTCTTCTGTTTCGCCCGATATTATTTCCACTTCCGTGTTCGTATACTCTGCCATTTGCGCAAAATTCTCTATCAACTCCTGCGTTTCTGCAATGGCTAAAGATGGAGCTTTACATTTTGGGCAAGGTTTTCCTGGTAGGCTTTGTTCAAAGTTTGTGAGCATCTGGTTTTTCATGGTTTCTTGTTCTTCATAGCCACAGGCGTTGCATTTTACTTTAACACGTACAATGTCAATTCCTTCTGAAAGCAACAAAGTTCTTACAGCACCTGCCTCCAGTGCTCTTCTGACTTCTTCTTCACCATACGTTGCCATTCCAGTGTCATGCCCAATTTCGTAAAGAAACTGCTGCATCACTTGTTTTTCTTCTATGTAACGTATCTTCCGCATAATTTCTGGCGCTTTATCAACAACTTCCTTTACACCCTGCTCATCTACATAAGCCGTGTCAATAACATCTATAACCTTCTCCTTCAACATGTAATTCAAATAATCGCCTTTTTCGAAGTCAAATTTAGTCGGTCCAGGACCCGCAATTATCAAGCCTTTCAAGTTTTCTATTGGCAAAAACGTTTCGTTGGCATGTTCGCCCAACCGTCTGAAGTATTCTTGAAGCCTCATTTCCCTAAGGCGCTCATATCTTCTGGCTGACTGCCCTCCAGCGCGGGTTTTTCCCGGAACGCCTGATGATATTTGCCTGACTATTTCTAGTCTTCTGCCTTGGAGCGTTGCGAGCGTCGCAGCTGAAGCGTCTATTAAAAGTATGCCGTAAGTTTCTTTTTCTCTCAAAAGCTCCTGCAAATGCTCTGTGTGGAATCTCGAGTCACATCTATAAAGATAAATGTGTATCGGTTCCGGCGGGATAATTACGTAGGTTTCGATTCTTTCGCTTCCAGCACCGTTTTGTGGTATCGCGCCACAAAATATTACAAGTCCATTCTCTGGTGTTTCCTTGAAAAGTTTAAGACGCTGCTGAACCTTGACGATGGCGTCTTGAACGTTTTTGCGTGTTGTTGTGGATTTTATGTTTGATGCCGTGCCATACTCGTCTCGGAGCATGTTCATTACTTCGCTTATTTGCTTTCCAGGTGGGACATAAAGCGAAACGAGTTCTGTGCCGCGTCCTTCTTTGCGTGCTAGCGTGTCCAGTGTTTTTTTGAGTCTGAACAGCTCCAGCGAGGTTCTTTTTGATGTGCTCAACGGTTTTCACTAAATTTGTTTAGCGTAAAGCTACATGGCAAGCAACAAAATAAGAGTTTGGGAAAAATCTAGGATAATTCGATAACTTCTTTCAAAAATGCCTTGTATGGACCCAGCTTTCCGCCGTAGTTGCCTGCTGAAATTCTCACAACGCCCGACACGCTTGCTGCAGCTTTCACTCCTGCACTCATAGCCTTCTTGACAGCGTCCACTGTCAAACCGTTAACAACAATTTCGTAAACGCAATTTACACTTTCTGCAAGCTGAGAATCTGGCACAACGGTTCTTAATCCGGGACAGAATGGATGATTAGTTGAAGCTTTAAGTTTGTATTTTAAAGAACCCGCCTTCGAGCCAGAACGGCAGATTCCGCCTGGAAAAGGCATTATCACTTCACTTGATTTGGCTTTAATGGCGTTCACTGCTTCTTCCGCCGCTTTTAGCCCACTTGTTTTGTCTTTAGCCATTATCAGGAAGTTTCCTCCAGCAACGGCTTCTGCAACTCCAAAAGCGTCTTCAACTATGAAATCTCCTTCCATGACTGGAATTTTCCAAACTTTTCTGTTGCCAACCAAACCTTTTCTTTGGAAGCCATCGCCGAACAGTCGTATGGCTCTGCCTACTTTCAGTTTTCTTTTAGCATTTGGCAAGGCGTCAAAGGCTGAGGTTGTTGGGCAAGTCATTATGCATTGTCCTATTCGCAGTATCATTTGGTTTTTTAAGTCGAACCTGTTGCGGTTGTATATTTGGATTAAAGCGCCTATGCGGTTGTCTGGAGTTTTGTCTGCTGATACAATGCATTCTAAGCCAGCTTCGGCTGGCGACATGATTACGCTTGTTGCAAAGCCCGTTGCAACCGTTGCGGCTGTCAAAGCCCACTTTTCGTTTTCTGCTGTTATTAATACGCGTCCAGCCCACAGTGGAAACATTTCAGCAAAGGTATTCACAATTTCACACGTGTTTCCATTTTCCGCTTTATAAATGAATTTTTCTTCGCTCATGAGTTTGTTCTTCCTCATCTCGAAATTTTATTATACAGAAAAGCGGAATTGGTTTAAATTCTTTGGCATTTATGGCATTGTCAAAAGCCCATCATAAAATGTTTTTGCTTTTCTTTTAACCGTATTCGTGAAACCCTTATAAACATCATTTTCTAAATACGGCTTTTAGTTTGACTATTGGGTGTGTTCATTGGAAAAAGTCAAAGTAGGCATTGTTAAGTGCGGCAACATCGGCACTGCCCCCTTGCTTGAGCTTCTTCTAGACGAACTTGCAGATAGAGAAGACATCAGCGTGCGAAGTGTAACAACAGGCTCAAAAATGGTTGCAGAAGATGTTGCAGAAGTCTTACCGAAAATTTTTGATTTCAATCCTACCTTTCTAATATTTATATCGCCAAATCCAGCGGTTCAAGGACCAACAAAAGCAAGAGAGATACTTTTAGAAAAAAACATTCCAAGCATTTTCATATCGGACGCTCCTGGAAAACGCCTTAAGGAGGAGTTTGAAAAGCACGGTTTCGGCTACATTATTGTTATGGGCGACCCACTAATCGGAGCGCGAAAAGAGTTTTTGGATCCCACTGAAATGGCAATTTTCAATTCTAACGTCATTAAAGTTCTTGCGATTACTGGCGTTTACAGGATGGTATATCAAGAGATTGATAGGCTTATACATGGCTACAAGGCTGGAGTGACTCCTGAACTTCCATGTTTGATAATAGATACTGAAAATATTAGGGACCAGTCAGACTTTAGGAATCCCTATGCTAAAGCAAAGGCTATGGCAGCTTATGAGTTAACTAAAAAAATAGCTGAAGTTAACACGCGGGCATGCTTCGTAGAAAAGGAGAAAGAAAAGTATATTCCACTTGTTGCTTGCGCTCACGAAATTGCTCAAGCAGCTGCTGATTTAGCTGAAGAAGCAAGAGAAATTGAAAAGTACACTGATACGTTGGTTAGGAGACCACACGCTAAGGATGGAAAACCAAAAGTCAAGGATAAACTGTTGTTGCCGCCTTCTTTTGATGAGGAGATTTATCAGAAATGGCTTAAAGGTTTTAGGTGATTGACAAAAGGCGTGTGGTAGAAGAATACGGATTCTTTTTATATATGCTATTAATCTGTATATATGGTATTTCGATTAGGTATATATATTTTGCAGTTAACCTATACATCCAAAGGTGACAAACCCGTGAAATCTCTTGAAATTACTCCTTTAGAAGGAAAAACGTTAAGAGTCATAATTGTCGAAAAAGAATACAGTGAGCCCTTCTGGCTTACAGAGCCGCAAAACAACTGCACTCCCAAAAATTCTCTGTCATCCGCATTCAAACCATCAATTGCCTTCACTAATTTCCTCGAAAAACTCATCGACGAAGCGAACCCTGACATTGCAACAGAAGAGCAGGGAAACCGTTCTGCCGATAAATTCAACCAAAATAACGTTATTGCTCAATTGTTCCAGAAAAAACACATTTCATTCTCTCCAGTAGACATGGATGAGAACGCTAAGGGCTATCTCATTTCTTTAATTGAAGAAAAGAAGCAACTGAGAGACCGCATAGTTGAAGCGATGGAATCGCTGCCATCCAAAGAAGCCAATACGCAAAGTATTGAGGAAGAATATCTTATGGCTTACGGACAATGTTTGCAACAAGAAATAGATGAGATGGAACGCGAGGCAAAGTTCTCGGTAAGGGAAAGCTGGATTGCAATGGGCATCCTTGAAAACGCTAGGAAAGTCGAAAAAGAAGAAGTTACATGCCTTCACTTGTCTAGTCCAGAGCATGTCAACGGCGTAAAAAAGCTACTGGAGTCAGTGGATGTGGAAGTGGAAACAATTCAGCCAACAAAAAAATTACTTTTTTCAAACAAAAAGGCGCCTCCAGAGGAGCTTGAAGATTTGCTGAGGTCTATGCAAATTCAAATCAAACCCGTCATTAAAAAAACTGCTGAAGAAGCTCCAAACATACTCTTCTTTCTAGACACGGACAAAAGAGCAAGTCCCTTTGACATTTGCATGGCATACGATGCAGGATTCAGCGTAGTAGTCCCCTATGAAAATGTGACGCCAGAAGAAGCAAAAAGAATAGTGCAAGACGCCATTTTCTCCAGAGACCCGAAAGGAATCAAACACACAACATTCTTCATAGGTGGAAAAGACATGGAAAAAGCTGAAGAAGTCTTGAAGGTTGCTCGTGACTCAATGTTTCCCCCCTTCGAAGCCAACACGATAATCGACCCAGCTGGAGCCTACACAACAGCCGCTGCTATGATAGCAAAAGTTGAAGAAGCCTTATCACGTTCAAAGCTTGGAAACCTAAAAGACAAGCGTTGCGCAATTTTTGGAACCGGCGCTATCGGAAGAGTTGCAGCTATTCTCTTAGCAAGGCTTGGATGCGATGTCAAAATTGTGAGTCCAAATCCAGACCGTGCTGACGGGGAAGAATACGTTGCGAAGCTGTCAAGTATGCTTCAAAGCAAGTACGGCGTAACTGTGGAAGGAGTCTTTGCTCCAACGCCAGCAAAGAAAGTAGAGGTTATAGAAAAATCAGACGTTATATTCTGTGTCTCTGTTGCTGGTGTTCGAATAATCAGCAAAGAAATGCTAAATGAAATTAAGCTTGCTAAGGTTATAGCTGACGTAAATGCTGTTCCACCATTGGGAGTTGAAGGAATAAAGCTTGAGGATGACATGAGAGAAATGGCTCCGGGAATTTTTGGCATTGGCGCATTGACAATTGGCAGGTTGAAATACAAACTGGAACGGGAAATTCTGAAGGAGGCGCGAAGAAACGGCAAAGGCACAATATACAATTACAACTACGCTTTTCAGTTGGCAAGAAAAATCTTGAAGGGCGAAATCTCCCCTACCAAACTCGCTGTAACCTTAAGCTATCCTTCCAAAGAAAAGAAAGGCGCATGAACAAGCTCAGAAAGATGGTCTGTAAGAGCGATTAATAGTAATTTCAGCGATATCCGCTGCAAACTCTGCAATTCGTCGAATACTGTCTCGTAGAGAACAACAAGCACAAATAACTTCCGTGCTTTTCTCTTTCGAAAAAGCTAAAGCCGCTATGTCTTGGTCCAATTTTTCTATTTTGGCTTGACTTTCAATGATTTCGTCCGAACACTTCACATCGTTCGAAAGCAAAGCGTTCACGGCCTTGTCGTATGAGGCTAAAGCATCACAACCAGCAGCGTACATTTTCTCTAAAAGAGGCGCAGAAACCTTCTTTTGTCTTCCCTCCAACATTATGAGATGCTTTGCTATATTAGCAGCTTGATCTGCAACTTGTTCTATGCGGTGGACAAGAGTTTGGTAGTCAAGGCAATCAATAGGTTCAAGATCGAGTTGATTAGCCAAAGCTGAATCGACAGCAGCTCTTCGGAGTAACCGCAGAAGGAAGAAGGAAAAATGGTCGACTTCATCGTCAAGGGTGAAAACGGACTTTGCAAGTGCTGCATCTTGGTTTTTCAAGGCTGTACAAGCGTCACGGCACATGGAGCTTGATATTTTGTACATGCGGTTAATTCCTGTTTGGATTGATGCTTTTGACTCATCAATGAGAGTTGCAATTTGCATTTCTTTTGTGTCAGCTTCCATGATGCGCATGTAAAGCATCTGAACTATTCCGCGAATGGCTTTTTGCTGGGCTACTGTGAAAAACTTCTTTGAGACTAACCTTATTATTGAATAGCCGTTCAAATAACAAGCGATTATGCTGCGAATTACAAAAATGTCTTTTTCATCGGGTTCCACGTGAAGAGTTATCGTGTTCATTTCTCTTTCCTTTTTTGCACCGGCGAAAACTACTAATGAGCGGTCACGGTTTATGGCTATTGAAACGACGTCTCCTTGTTTCAGCTCGTTAAGTTGTGTCCAGTGTTTTGGAAGAGAAACTACCAAAGAAGAACGTCCGAGGGACATGATTTTTCTTTGTTCCATACTGTGTTCACTTCATTGTATTAATATGAAGATTGAGATATATACTTTTATAGACCGTATAGCGTAGGCGGCTCTTAGATACTTGTGAATACTTTTAAATAATAACTGACTGCATATGTTCTCTTTAGGATACATTGGAGAGTGAACATGTTTGACGGAAGTTGTTGAGAAAGGATTAAGAAAAATCGGCATAACCGTTTCCAAACCAATATTAGCTGCGCTCTGCATAATTTTCGGCATAATAGTCATAGCTTGGAAAGAATCTCTAAACCTCGTAGTCGGCATATTCTTCATAATTGAAGGAGTCCTCCTCTTGACTGATTATTTAGAAGTCAAAAAACAGCAACCATCTTCTTAAGCCCAAAATTTATTATCCTTCCTGTTTTTCTCTCATGTGCGAATAGCAACTAGTCTTGCTTAAGGTAAAAGTAATTGCCAAAAACCAATATTCAAACTCTATTAGTAATCGGAATCGACACCGTTGCTATCGCTAAATCTGCAACGAATGCAAGTTACAAGATTTATGCAGTGGACTTTTTTGGTGATTTAGACCTTAAGCGAACATGCTTTTCGTACAAGTCCTTGGTTAAACAGAAACGTGGAAAAAGCTGCGGCAAGATGAAATCCAAACTGAAGCCTGAGATTTTTTTAAAAATGGCGAAAGCGTTGCTCAAAAAACATAAAATAGATGCAATTCTGCTATCCTCAGGATTAGACGACGATTTTGAAGTGTTAAATGATTTAAACGGTATTGTTCCAATTTTGGGAAACTCGCCAGAAATTATTAGAAAAGTTAGAGAAAGACGTGGTTTTTTCGAAGGGCTCAAGCGTTTAGGCGTGGAATATCCCGTGACAGCTATTGTTGAAAATGTTTGCGAAGCAAAGGACGTAGCAGAAAAGATTGGATATCCTGTTGTGTTTAAACCTGCTAAAGGTTTCGGAGGAGCAAACATAAGGATTGCATGCAATTCTGGAGAGATAGAAAGAGCGTTCAATCAAGTCTCTCAAGCTAGTGAAGATGTCTTGGTTCAGAAACTTGTTGATGGTGTTCACGCAAGTGCGTCTTTTCTAGCGACTGGTGATGATGTTAAGGTTTTGACGCTAAACGAGCAACTAATGGGATTGCGTTCTCTCTATCAGGAAGAACCTTTCGGATATTGTGGAAACATTGTCCCATTAAAATGTTCGGGCATAGTCATGGAAAGATGTGAGCAAATTGTCAAGAAAGTCGCTTTACACTTTGGTCTCAAGGGGTCAAACGGCATCGACCTGGTAATCTCTAAAGATGGCAAACCCTACGTGGTAGAAGTAAATCCTAGATTTCAAGGAACCTTAGAATGCGTTGAAAAAGTTATAGGAATAAATTTGGTGGAATCACACATCAATGCATGCTTGCATGGTTCTCTTCCAACCATAAAGAAGCAAGCTTCAATTTATTGTACCCGGTTAATTCTATACGCTCCCAAACGCGTTGTTGCTCCCGATTTGACAGTTTTTCCGGAAATCCGAGATATACCCTTTCCAGAAACTATAATCGAGAAAGGAGAACCCTTATGTTCGATCATCACAGAGGGAAAAACACGGGACATCTCATTTCTGAAAGCCAAAAAATTAGCCAAATCGATTTACAGTTTGCTCCATCCCGCTTAATCTTCTGAAAGAGAAAAGCGCATTTTTCGAACGACACTAATTATGGGAAGCCCAACCATCACTGTTATTGCTGCGGATAGTGCAGACTTTATTGATGTTTCAACTGCGCCCAGCGCCCATATGGCTTGGAGATCTTGCACTCCATAACCATAAAATAGTTGGTAGGTTTGGCATGGCACAAAAACGAAAATGCGAAAGAGGACATCAGCTTCTAATCCTATGAAAGTGCTAAGTGCTAGAATGTAGAGAAGATTTGCTTTAGACTTTACATTCCACAGGTTTTTCCATTTCGTCAACACAACAACTATGATTAGAAGACATCCAAAAGCGAGAAAAACGTCCCACATGCCCCAGAACGCTACGTCCCCTAGTTGCCATGTAACCGGTGTGGCGAGAAAAGCACCCAGCAAAAATGCATAATAGATTAATGGTATTCTCCATTTTCCTCTGAAAATAAGTGCGGACATCATGGCTCCTATTGGAGCGCCCAGAGTGAAAAGAAACTCGTAGACGTCCCGAAAGTAGATGAAATGTCCAATCATTACTCCTATAAGGTTTGAGAAGAAACCGGCTAATGGTCCTAATATTATTCCTGTTATGGGTTCGGATATGAAAACCCAACTATACCAGACGCCGGAAAAAGGCAGGGGCGGTCCTATAAATGAATCGCAGACGATGTTGAACGCAGCAAAAACCGCAATCAAGGCAATGAATGTTGAATCTTTTATTTTCTTCAATTGAGACACCAGAGTCTTCTCGATTATGTTTCCAAACATTTTGTTTTCAAGTATTTTTATGTTTTATACTAGTTTTTGAATGTTCTATAGAAGTTGGATTAGCAAGATTATTATTGCTGTAAAGGCACCTACTGTAAGCATAACTACGCCGTAGAACCAACCGTTTTCTTTTGCTATTTTTCCCAGATATATGCCCAGCAAGAAAAGTGTTGTCAATGAAAGGGCTAAAGAAATGAAATAGGCGTTCCAAATTGGTATGAGTCCCATCGAGACGAGAATGAAGGGTATTAAGGAAATTATTGCTGTTAAGGCTGGTGATAATCCGTCGATGATTGCTACATACAATGTTACGAATCTTGCGGCTTCGTAATGTATTGGGTGCACGTTGTCGTTTGTTGCTTCTTCCATTTCCTTCAAGTGGCGTTCCCTCTCGGCTTTTTCTGCCATGTAGGCTCCGAAGAACCCTGAAAGCCCCATTGCTAGACATGCTCCTAAACCTGCCAGCACTATAATTTCTGATTTTGTAACGCCGGCTATCCATGAGCCTAAAACTATGCCAAAAACCGTCATGGCTCCGTCGAATCCGTTCATTACAAAGTATCTTCTGGCGATGCCGCTTGCCTTGGTTATGCGTAGGTACTCCTTAGCCTTTTCGGAAAACTTTCTAAAAGTTTTACCCAATTAGTATCTCTTCACCCTTGTAAGGGCGAAATATAATAGCCCATGTCGGATTCGGGTTCTATTTACCACAATTGTTTAATATAAAGTTTTAGAATTCTAGCTAAACTCATTGGAGATGAATTATAATGGCGCTTGCTGAAATTTTAGAGAAACTCTCAAACGCTTCTGGCGTTGCAGGTAGAGAGGAAGAAGTTAGAAGTTTAATGAAGAAATTCATGAAACCCCACATGGACGAAATCAAAGAAGACAAACTCGGAAATGTTATTGGAATCAAAAAAGGAAAGAAAAACGCCCCTAAAGTGATGCTTGCCGGGCACATGGACGAAATAGGCTTACTAGTGAAAACAATTTCGAAAGAAGGCTTTCTGCAGTTCACAAAAATCGGCGGAATAGACGACCGCATTCTCCTCGGCCAAAAAGTCATAGTCTACGCGGAAAAAGGTCCTCTGCACGGAATAATCGGCTCGAAACCGCCGCACATACAGAAAGAAGAAGAACGCAAGAGGGTCATAACTTGCGATGAACTGTTCATAGACATTGGAGCTGGAAGCCAAGAAGATGTCAAAAAGATGGGCGTGAGAATCGGAGACCCCATTGGGTTTGACATAAAATTTGCCAAAATTGGAAAAAACATTGTTATTGGCAAGGCTTTTGATGACCGTGTTGGATGCGCTGTTATGGCTGAGGCGATTGGGCGTTTGGAAAAAACGGAATGTACAATTTATGCGGTTGGCACGGTGCAAGAAGAAGTTGGACTGAGAGGAGCGACAACAGCTGCTTTTGGCATAAGCCCTGACATCGGCATCGCACTCGACGTAACAATTGCTGGAGATGTTCCTGGCGTAAAGGAAGTTGAGGCGCCAATAAAATTGGGAAAAGGTCCAGCATTAACTGTTGCTGATTATGGATTGATTACTCATCCCAAAGTTTTGCGGTTGCTAATTGATTCGGCTGAAGAAAGCAAAATTCCATATCAGCTTGAAACGGGATTGCCGGGGTCAACTGACGCGGCGCGTATATCCTTGACCCGAGAAGGAGTGCCAAGCGGCGTCATATCAGTGCCTACGCGTTACATCCACAGTCCAGCATCCCTTCTAAGTCTCGAAGACGCTGAAAAAGCTGTAAAGCTTTTGGTTACTGCACTTAAAAAGATTCCCAAATATTTCTAACATCTTTTCTAAAAGAATTGAAGGAACATTTGCGTAGAGTCATATGGGAAGGCGTGACCATGTCCAATAAAAGTGTACTAAGCGAAAAAGCAGCAAAACATTTTCTTGAAGGCTACAACTGCGCTCAAAGTGTCTTATTGACAATTTTTGAGTACTGGAACGGCAAGAACGATTTGGTTCCTAAAATTGCCACAGCTTTCGGTGGAGGAATAGGGCGATGTGGGTCTGTCTGCGGAGCGTTAGTCGGCGGCGTAATGGCTATAGGGGTTAAATATGGAACTAATAAGCCGTTACTTGAGAAGCGACTGAAAGCCTATGAACTCGCAAATAAACTCTACAAAAGGTTTGAAAAACAGCATAGAAGCGTGCTGTGCCGAGAACTCATCGGATACGACTTGTCTAATCTTGATGGCTTGGAAGAGGCTCGGCAATCCAAAGTTTTTGAGGAGAAATGCGCCAATTTTGTAAGAACAGTCGTAGAAAACTTGGTAGAACTTGATAAGCGCACGAACTAATTTTGGCTGAAGCATATTTTGCTGGAAAAATTTTTATAAGTGGAATTTAGTAGAAAACAGAATCCAAATCCGCTATGGATGTGATTAGTATGAAAATCAAATGGTTAATGTTGCCTCTCTTGATGCTATGCTGTTTTGCACTGTTTATTGCTAATGGTAAATCTGATGTATCTACGGAAAGCCCAGCAACAGTTGAGGTTGGCATATGGCTTGTAAATGTTGAAAAGGTGGATTTGGCTGCGAACAGTTACAAGCTGGACTTTTACTTGTGGTTTAGGTTTAACTCATCTGAAATAAGTGCAGATAATGTAACGAATTTTGAATTCGTCAACGGCGCTCCTTCCATGTACGTGGTCAGCAAAGAGCAAGATTACTTAGAATATCGTGTTAGAGGAGATTTTATCAAAACATTTGATTTTAGGCAATATCCTTTCGAAACCCATACACTGGCCGTTGAGTTGGAACACAAAAATCTTGATATTTCCCATTTAATTTTTAAGGAAGACCCCGCCTCAAAAGTTGATGAAGCAGTAAACGTGGCTGGCTGGTCTGTGGGCGATTTTGAAACATCAGTTATAGAGCATTCTTATGGTGAAGAAACTTATTCCCGTTTTGTCTTCAGCATAACTTTGGGACGGCCAACACTCTCAGCATTTGTTAAAAGCGTTTTACCAATAACAGTTATAACCACAATATCTCTGCTAGCCTTTTTCATATCCCCGCAGAACTTCTCTCAAAGAATAGGCTTAGGCGTGACAACACTTCTCTCTGCCACAGCCTTTCACCTTTCGCTTCTAAGCGGTATACCACCAACCGGGTATCTTACATTGGCTGATAGGATTATGCTTTCCGTTTACATCATTTTCCTCTACAATCTTTCCGCTTCAGTTTACATCATGCGTCTTGTAGACGCAAAGAAAATAGAAGAAGCCGCAAAATTCAACTCAAAAGCACTTAAAACTCTACCAATCCTAATAATCATCTTGGTAGCGGTTCAAACAGCCGCTACCCTGCTCGCTTTCTAGAAACAATTTTAAAACAAAAACACCCTATATTCACATGGCTAAAGCTATGAGAGCCAAAAAACGCTTCAAGTTTTTGGAGCACACCGCAGACGCTTACATCGCCGCTTACGGAAAAGATTTGAAAGAGGCTTTTGAAAACGCTGCGCTTGCAATGTTTGAGGTCATGACAGATGTCAAAAAGGTCAATCCACAGATTGAAGATTACGTTGAAGTTGCAGCGGAAGATGAGTATGCCCTTCTTTATAGTTGGCTTGAGGCTTTGCTTGTAAAATTTGAGACACATGAAACGCTCTATTCAAAATTCAAAATTTTAGAATTCAACAAGACTTCAAGCGGTTTTCAATTAAAAGCAAAAATCTGGGGAGAAAAATACAATCCACAAAAGCATCAGCAAAAAGTCGGTGTAAAAGCAGTAACATACCATCGAATGGAAATCCTTAAGACACCAAACAAAACCACGTTACGATTCATCCTTGATATATAAAGAGTATTTATAAGGGGGTATCTCGCCCAAAACACGCGTCAAACCATCTTCAACTGCTTCAATCCTTTCAGAATTTCTTCCACCGCAACTTCTGGCGGCAAATCAATCTTTTCGCATTTGAACTCTACAAAAGGAACATTTTTCTCTCTATAATACTGCAGAATTGGCTGGGTTTGACGCTCGTAAACGTCAATTCGGTTTCTTATAACTTCAGGCGTGTCGTCTGGACGCTGGTAGAGTGGCCCACCGCATTTATCGCATATCATGTCCTTTTTTGGCTTTAGATAACGTAGGTTGTAGACTTCGCCGCAGTTTTTGCATATCCTCCGTGTGGATAAACGTTCAATAATTATCCAGTCTGGCACAGTTAGCTGGATGACAACATCTATCTTCGTGATTTTTTCCAAGGCTTTCGCTTGCTCAATAGTGCGTGGATAACCGTCCAAAATGAAGCCTTTCGTGGACTGCGCTTTTGCTAAGCGATTTCTCAAAACTTCGATTACTACGTCGTCTGGAACCAGCAACCCCTTCTCAACGTATCTCTTGACCTTTCTGCTCAAAGGAGTATCTTCTTTCATAATTTCCCGGAAAATATCGCCCATAGCAACCACATCAACGCCAAGCTTAGATTGCAGACGCGACGCATACGTGCCCTTACCTGAACCCGGCGCGCCGAAAATCAACGCCTTCAATTTCTACTCTCCTTCACTTGTTCAGCGTCTGTTATTATCGTCAATAATTAAGTATTACTGTAGACTATGTCTAACGGATTAAGAAGGTTATCTCCTTCACAAGAGTTTCTGGAACAAGGATTCTGCCCTTTCGTTTACTCATTCTAACAAAACCGAGTTTGGCAAGGGTCTGCAAGTCTTGATAAACATTTTTCACGTTTCTCCTTATTTTTTGAGCCAAATCATTTATAGACTCAGCCCTTAAAGCGGCAATCTGAAACAACAATTCTATTCTTTTGGGCGTTAACAAAGCAATTTGTTGCGGCTTAACATCCCTAATCTCTTCAATCGTGTAATCAAGGGTTCCTTCTTCAATGTAGCCCTTGTAACTGTTAACAAGTTCAGCCCATTCAAAATAAGCCTTTGCAAACTTGGCATCCAACCTCTGTTTAAGGTAAAGCTCCTCAAACTTCTCAAAATGCATGCCAAACTCTTTCTCAAATCGCCTAATTCGTCCTTCAACTTCTTCGGATGTTAAATCTCGGATGATTCTGAGAAGCATAAACGTTCACAAATAGAAATATGCTATTCCGTTTAAAATGTTCTTGATGAAAATGTTTAAAGCAGCAGCTGAAAACTTTAAGATTCTATCAAAAACGGAATGATGCAAGATGCGCGTAAACAAGGTTGAAGAATACCTTTACCTAGTCGATGTTGAAATCGGCGGAATAAAAAATTTTGTTGCCAGTTACATCCTAAAAGGAAAGCAAACCGCCATTATTGAAACTGGTCCAACCTCTTCAGTGCCTAATCTTCTTTCCGCATTAAAGGAATTAAACATCAAACCCGAACTGGTAGCTTACGTTGCAGTTTCACACATTCACCTTGACCATGGCGGAGGAGTTGGAACACTGCTGAAATATCTGCCAAAAGCAAAAGTTGTCGTTCATGCGAGAGGCGCACCACATTTAGTGAATCCAGAGAAACTTTGGCAACAATCAAAGGAAGTTCTTGGAAGCATAACTGAAATTTACGGAGCTCCAGAACCTGTTCCTGAAGAGAGAATCATCGCAGCAACTGATGGCATGATTCTCGATATTGGAAACGATGTCAGATTTAAGGTCATAGAAACTCTTGGGCACGCTTCACATCATTTAAGCTATTACGAACCATTAACTGAGGGCATTTTTCCCGGGGACGCTGCGGGGATTTACTTAAAAGAGATTGATGTGGTTGTGCCGACAACTCCGTCACCTTTCCGTTTGGATATCGCTTTGGCATCTTTGGAGAAACTAATTAGCCTAAAGCCTAAAGTTTTGTATTACAGCCATTTTGGCAACGCAGAAGACGCCATAGAAAAACTTCGAGCCTACGCGAATCAGCTTAAGCTTTGGGCAAGAATTGCAAAGCAAGGTTTAGAAAATGGAGAAGGCTTGGCTGCTATAAGCAAAAGAATACTTGAAAGTGATGAAGCGGTTCGAAAAGCTAAGGATTACATTCAAGCGCATACTGTTTTGAGCGAAACCGTGCTTGGCGAAAGCGTGCAAGGCGTTATTAATTTTGTGGAAAAATTCAAACACATCCCAACGTGATTCTGTTTTGGTGTAAACGCCAAAATCACTTATATTGCTCAAACAGCTTTTGTCTAATAGGTGAAAAATATGGAAGAAGGCGAAAGTCGTGCCCCTTCTGAGAAAATTCCCCTTGAGAATGTAGACGATTACATCTGGCGAATCCCACGATACAAGCCGGGCATGCGAGTCCCAGGCGTTGTTTTTGCGGACAGAAATCTATTGGAGAAGATGCAGACAGACCGCACGCTTGAACAATGCGTCAATGTAGCTCACTTACCTGGCATTTACAAGTATTCCATAACTTTGCCAGACGGCCACGAAGGCTACGGTTTCCCAATAGGCGGCGTGGCTGCAACAGACTATGACGAAGGCGTCATCAGCCCTGGAGGCGTAGGCTACGACATCAACTGCGGAGTGCGTTTGTTAACTACGAATCTTTCAGAAGAGGACATAAGACCAAAACTTGCTGACTTATCAAATACCATTTTTGATAATGTTCCATGCGGGCTTGGAAGCCGCAGAAAAGACCTCAAAGTAACCGCACATGATTTGGATAGGCTTGTTGTTGAAGGCGTCCAATGGGTTATTGACCAAGGTTTAGGTTGGCACGAGGATGCAGAACACTGCGAAGAGCGCGGATGCATGAAAAACGCGGATCCAGACAAGGTTTCAACGACAGCCAAAAATAGGGGACTAACGCAAATCGGCACGTTAGGCTCAGGAAATCATTTCCTTGAAATTCAGAAAATCGACAAAATCTACGATTCTAAAATAGCCAAAACGTTTGGAATTACCCATGAGGGTCAAGTAACGGTGATGATTCATTGTGGCTCCAGAGGGTTCGGTCATCAAATATGCTCAGATTATCTGCGCGTTATGGAAAGAGCTGTGCACAAGTACAAAATTGTTTTGCCTGACAGAGAGCTTGCATGCGCGCCCGGAAACAGCAATGAAGCTGAAGATTATTATCAAGCGATGGCTTGTGCCGTGAATTATGCGTTTGCTAATCGTCAAGCGATAATGCATTGGGTTAGACAGAGCTTCCAGAAGGTCTTTAAGCAGGACCCGGAAAAGTTTGGGCTAAAACTTGTTTACGACGTAGCTCACAACATTGCAAAGATAGAAAATCACAAGGTTAACGGCGACCAGAAGAAGGTTTGGGTTCACAGAAAAGGTGCAACGCGAGCTTTTCCGCCGGAGCATCCGGAGATTCCGTCGGATTATCGTTCTGCTGGTCAACCCGTGTTAATACCTGGTAGCATGGGAACAAGTTCTTGGCTTTTGGTAGGCACTGAAAAGGCTATGCAGTTAAGTTTCGGTTCCACGGCGCACGGTGCTGGAAGAATGCTGAGTCGAAATGCTGCTAAGCGAAGGTTTTGGGGTGGTGACATTAAGAAAGCTTTGGAGCAACGTGGAATCTATGTTAGGGCTGCGAGCTCTGTGGTTTTGGCTGAGGAAGCAGACCCCGCATACAAAAACGTGGATGTCGTTGCTGATGTGAGCGATAAGGTTGGAATTGCCACAAAGGTTGCGCGGCTTGTTCCTTTGGCAGTTGTGAAAGGCTGAGTGGCTTTTAAGTAATTTTCTCTTTTCTTTTGATTGTTTGTTCTTCTGTAGCGTGTGCTTTGTGCAGTTCTTTCATGTACCATGCTCTTTCTCTTGCATAGTGAATGCTTAAGGCGATTCCTAGTGATAGGAGGACAAGCCCCAGAGTTGTTAAGGCTAATCCTAAAAGGCTGTAGGGATGTTGCGTTATGTGGTATGGAAAGATTAGGAACCATTCCGGGTTTTCTGCGGTTATCACAGTTTCAAGCAAGCCTCCAACAAAGAATACTGAACCCATCATGGCTATTAGATATCCGACAGTTTCGTTGTGTCTTGATTCTTCCGCTTTCTCGTGGAGATATTCGCTAAAAAGCATCAGTTTCCACTGTTTGAGCACCATTTGGACTGTTGTCTATAAGTATTATTGCGGTTTTCGAATAGCTTTGGGTCACATTTATATGAGAAATTTATACTGTTAATATGCAGAAACCATGTTGCCTCTGTTTGTGGTTTAGATGCCGTTGAAAGACGAATGCGGAATCTGCGGTAGAGTGTTACCTTACGGCTATCTTAGGCGATGTTATCGTTGCAGAAGACTTTATTGCAGAGACTGCATGGTGCCGGATGTTTCTACTGGTGACACAATGCGAATGTTATGTCTTCACTGTGCCAGAAAAATTGTTTCTCCAAAACCAACTACTAAATATGGCGAACTAACACGTTATCTGAAGTTTAGGGGAGACTTCACGGACACAGTTAAACTTTCTTTCACGAAAATAGATGGCATAATCGGCGATAACCTACCAATGAGCGCATACAAAACTGAACAATGGTGGAATAACTCACCTAGTAGTCCACATGCAAGGGCTTGGCTGGATGCAGGCTGGAACGTGCAAGAAGTGAATTTAAAAGAGGCTTATGCAGTTTTCAAAAAAGTAAAAGAATTGCCTCCACGAAGAGGACGAAAAATTTCACGTAGCGAAATTAAAAAGCCTTTTACACCCGTTCGTGTTCGCGCTCCCAAGCGGAAGACTCCGTCGAAAACAAAAGTTTCGAAACTTTATGCTCGGATTAAGAATTTAGAGCGGCAGAGAGCGTCAGTGCCTAGATATGTGGGCAGTTTTAAATCAAAACCAATGCATGAAAAGAGGCTGTATAGGTCGGAAGAGAAACCGCAGTGAAAATATGCATTCACGCGCACAAACGAACTTTGTAACAATTGGAGATTTCTTGGTAATCAATATTTTTCCTATCTGATTTGACAGCCAAGATAAAAGAGTGGAAATCACTGTTACAGAAGTTCCATAAGCATCTTTTCAGTATAGTGCGTGCTATTCCCAGATACTGCTTTTTTCTCGTATGCTTAACTCGACGCGCATTGAAACAAAAGAACCTATGATGTACAACTGGAAGAATCAATAGCTAAAGCTTCGTTAACCCACGCCGTTACAGTTGCTCCTTTCAATTCCTTCAGACGGTTTTCAACAGCTACCTGAATTCTCGTTCTGAGTCTATCATCGCATGAAGGAGCTATTCTTTCTATTTTTCTTGCGAGGTCAGAATCACCCAGAGTCTTTTCAATCCAGTTTTTGAAATCTTTCCTTTGATGGTGAAATATTAGAGTCTCCAGTTTTACAGATTTTATTTTTTCAAGGAAATCAGCGAGATTTCTGGCGTTTTCTCCTGTTGGCTTTCCGATGCCCTCGTAGAAATAGAAAGCTTCGTTCTCACTTACTGTTCTTAGTACCCTTGAGGCGTCTATGCGGATTTTTGATTTTCTGTTTTTCGGAGTTTTCTTTTTCTTTGTGGACATGGGGAGGTCATAGAGTGGTGGTTTAGGCTTGAGATAATCTTTGCGAATTTAGAATCTAAATTGAAAATTCTGATACTGACTTCTTAAATCAAATATTTGGTAATTAAAGATGTAAAGAGAGGTTTGAAGATTGAAAACTGAGGACAAGAATACACCGGAGTCTAAAAGTGCTAATTCCTTAAGTAACATATCCAGAAAGGAAAAGAAAAGAGAGGCAAGCAAACCCTTGTACCTAATTCGATACGAGTAAACCTCTTTTTTCAAAATTCAAAAGCTAATTGTTATTGTTGATGTTTCAAATTAAATTGTTTGCAGACAAACATGTCTTCCGAAATTTCGGAACTCTTAAGTTTAATTAAGGTGTTTGTAATTTTCTCTTTACACAAAACCTTAACACGGCGAAAAAGCGGTCGTCGTCTAGTCTGGTTTAGGACACAAGCCTTCCAAGCTTGCGATCCCGGGTTCAAATCCCGGCGACCGCATCAACCACTAATAACTTGCTTTCTTTATTTTTGGATTGACAGCAACGTATCAATATGCGCATGGAGAGGAGTCTGCATGTTAAGCGGGTTATTTGTCTTCTAGTTTGACGACTCTGCAGAATCTTCGTTTTAGGTGACCCATTAGATCTATGCCCGCTTTGGTTTTTTCCTCTTCTTCTTCAAGGTATTTTTCGAATCCCACTTGTTTGACGCGGTTGTGGTTGTCGATGACGAAGGGGTATACGTCTCTTTGGTATTCTGTGTTTTTGCATGTTAGGTATTCGTTGCATAGGAGGCAGCTTTGGAGTTTTTTATTAGAAGCGCATTTTCTGTTTTCACATGGTGCTCCTCCACCGTTGAGGCACATGGGGCATTGTGCTTGGGAGAACCATTCGAGGCCTTTTCTGAATTCGTCGAAGTTGAATGATTTGATACTTCTTTGACCCAGTTGTAGCGGGTTGTATCGACGAGTCTTTTCAGTTCCATTGCCATCATTTTTACTCTTCCGTTACCATTTGGGCATTGGCCACAGTAAACGCCGCATATTCCGTATTGGCGATTGTTGTTATTCATTTCGAATCATCTGTCGTTAGTAGGTAACTTGTTCCCAATAAGAGTACCGAATTCTTAACGCAATTCATTCGATTATGCCGTAAGATATTTTATGTTGTTACGCAGTCAAGCATTTTGTGGTATGAGCGTTGGATGAGCTTGAGGAGTTTAGGCGTTATCGTGAGCGTATGAATGCGCGTATACTTTCCTTTGGTAATCTTGGGTTTAAACGGTTTTTCGCATTGGACTCGCGTGCATATGAGAAGGGCGTGTTGGATGTTAAAACGAAGGAGCTTCTTGGTTTAGTCGCTTCTGCCGTGTTACGTTGTAATGATTGCATAACCTATCATGTCATCCGTTGCGTTCAAGAAGGCGTCTCGGAAGAAGAGTTTTTCGAAGCCTTGAACATAGCGCTTGTTGTTGGAGGTTCCATCACTATTCCTCATTTGCGTCGTGCCGTAGACATATTTGACAAATGCAAGAAAAAGCAGCGGAAAGGTCAATCTTTTAAACTTTGATGCACTTTATAAGCTATATTTGATGTTTGCGTTGTCGAGTGTGTTAGCCGTTCTGTTTGTCTTCAGCCCTCTTATAAATAGGTTGAAAATTCGATATTCTTGGTGTTTCTATGGCGAATTGAATGTTTTAGGAATAATAAACATATGGAAAGGCGGCGGGTCGCTGAGGTTCGACGCCCAGAATCCGCCAGACCCCCAAACCCTACACTCGTACCCGCACCCCCTTGAGCGCTGAACGCCCAGACTTAGGTTGCTCCCTCCCGGGCCTGGCCAGGTTCGCCTGACAAACGTTGAAGGCGGCTTCCCTACGGAAACCGCTCAACGCCCGCCAGCCCCAAGGGACGGATAGTCTTCGCTTCGGAAATGAGGGTTTAGGCAGCCTTAGACGCCTCAGCCTCAGCTTTCGGCCCATCGTATAGAGGGTTTATGGTACAGGGGACCCCTAGCCCCCCGCCTAAGACCCACCGCCAAAACATATCAAAACAACACAAACAATATAAAAGTTACACACCGTAAACCAGCAATAACCAAGCACTTCCAATCATAATAGCATCCAAATAGAAGCCTAGAAAGTGTTGCACATGCACAAAGAACATTCTATTCAAATTTAGATTTGTTTTCAACAACCTCAATCCATATTACTGATTAGTTTAACATATATCCGTCCGGGGACATTTTTAGCAATAAGAAGGAGTTCTCCTTGAAAACCATTGGCGTTGTTACGAGCGGTGGAGACGCACCTGGCATGAACGCTGCCATTCGAGCAGTCACCCGTTTAGCCTACGCTAAAGACTTCCAAGTTTTAGGTTTTGAGAAAGGCTGGGAAGGCTTGATGACAAGCACGTTTAGAGCGTTGACCCCTCGCTCTGTAGGCGGTATAATGCAGTTAGGCGGCACAATCCTTCTAACATCACGATGCCCACACTTCAGAAAGCCAGAAAGCATCAAAAAAGCCGCAGAAACCCTCGCCTCAAACAAAGTAGACGGTTTGATTGTTATTGGCGGAAACGGTTCTCTCAAGGCAGCATGCGAACTAAGCGAGAAAACAAACACGCTTATTGTGGGTGTTCCAGCGACAATTGACAATGACGTTTACGGCACAGACGAAACCATAGGCTTCGACACCGCTGTAAACACTGCGGTAGCCGAAATCGACAAAATCCGCGACACAGCAATTTCCCACGAAAGAATCTTCATAGTCGAAGTCATGGGAAGAACAAGAGGCTTCTTAGCATTAACCGTGGGGATTACAGTCGGCGCCGAAACCATCCTAGTTCCAGAAGTCAAAACTCCTATGGAAGAAATCTTAGGGAATATTAAAGAAAACAGCGAAAAAGGAAAAAGGTCAGGCATAATAGTAGCCGCAGAAGGCGTCGGCGACACCCGCAAAATCGCAAGCGAAATCGAAACACGCACAGGCGCAGAAGTAAGACTCAGCATAATAGGCTATGCGCAAAGAGGCGGTTCTCCAACAGCCAGAAGCCGACTATTAGCCAGTCTATTCGCGAACGAAGCAGTTGAGCTATTAGCCAATGGACAGGGAAACAGAGTGGTTGGACTGCAAAATGGCAGAATCACAAGTATAGACCTTGAAAAATCATGTAAAACTGAAAAGCCCTTAGACTTAAGCCTACTCAAAATGGCTAGAACGCTGGCAACATAAAAATTTTTAACCGAAAAAAACGTTTGCTATTTCGTAAAGTTCCAAATCCACAGTTTTCCTTTTGCCAACCACATCTTTAAGCGGAACCGAAACTATCTTGTTTCCTTGAATGGCAATCATGCGCCCAAACTTTCCTTCATGAACAAGGTCTATGGCGGCTATTCCAAATCGCGTGGCTAATATTCTGTCAAAAGCCGTTGGAGAACCGCCCCGTTGAAGATGACCCAAAACCACAACACGCGTTTCTATACCCGTGCACTTTTCAATTTCTTTTCCAAGAAAATAACCAACACCGCCAAGGCTTATGTGCCCAAACTCGTCTATGCTTTCACTGTAAACAATTTCTTTTCCACCCTTCGGTTTAGCGCCCTCAGCAACAACAATCAAACTGAAGTTTCTGCCACGCTTCTGTCGATGCCTAATGTACTCGCATACTTCATCTATATCAAACGGTTTTTCTGGAATCAAAATAACATCCGCACCTCCAGCAAGTCCAGCTTCTAAGGCGATATGACCAGTGTACCTTCCCATAACCTCAAGAATTATTACCCTATTGTGAGCTTCTGCCGTCGTGTGAAGTCTATCAAGAGCTTCTGTGGCTATGGCAACAGCCGTGTTAAAGCCAAAAGTATAATCGGTGCCAGCCAAATCATTATCAATCGTTTTTGGAATGCCAACACATTTCAGCCCAAAATCACCCATCTTATAAGCCACACTTAACGTGTCGTCGCCGCCAATAACAACCACAGCGTCAATACCAGTCTTTTCAGCGTTTTCCAGAATTTTTTCTGGTCCTTTTTCGCGTTTAAACGGGTTTGTTCTCGAAGTACCTAATATAGAGCCACCACGCGGAAGAATACCCGACACAGTATTCAAGTTTAAAGGCAAAAATTCGCCCTCAAGCAGTCCACGCCAGCCATCTCTTATACCAACAATCTCATAACCATAATTCTGAATACCCTTCCTAACAATCGCTCGAAAGACTGCGTTAATTCCCGGAGCATCGCCTCCGCCACTTAAAACTCCAACTTTCATCTTCGCAGTTCACCATTAACTATGCTTTCCCAGAGCTTCCAAATAAACGCATTTTACCCTTAACAACCTCTTTCATAGCCTCTTTAGCCGGACCCAAAATTTTCCTCGGATCAAACTCCTTCGGCGATTTCGCCAAAACCTCGCGGACAGTGGCTGTAAACGCCAATCTCAAATCCGTGTCAATATTTATTTTTGCAATTCCAAAAGAAATCGCCTTTTTAATGTGTTCTTCTGGAATGCCCTTCGCTCCAGCTAATTCTGCTCCATATTTGACGGCTTTCTCAATAATCCATTGAGGAACACTTGAGGCACCATGCAACACAAGCGGCACACTCACTTTTTCCCTTATCTGCCTTAACCTTTCAAAATCAAGTTTGGGTTCAGCCTTAAACTTGTAAGCTCCATGCGACGTGCCAATCGCCACCGCAAGCGCATCAACGCCCGTTTTCTTAACAAACTCCTTAGCTGCATCTGGGTCGGTTAAAACAGCCTCTTTCTCCTCAACAGTTTTCTCTTCCACGCCAGCAAGTCTTCCAAGCTCAGCCTCAACCGCCACTCCTTTCGGATGCGCCGAATCAACCACACGCTTCGTTAAAGCAACATTCTCATCAAACTTCAAAAAGGAACCATCAATCATAACCGACGTGAAACCAGCCCCAACACACTTCGAAACTGTCTCGAAGTCTTCACCATGGTCAAGGTGAAGCGACATTGGCACGGGCACCGATTTTGCGGCAGTTTTCACAATTTCGGACAAGTAAGCCAAACCAGCATATTTAATCGCGCTTGGCGTAACAGCGACTATAACAGGCGATTTCTCCTCAACCGCCGCTTCACTAACAGCCAACAAAGCCTCCAGATTGTTTATGTTAAAAGCCCCAACAGCATAGCCTTTCCGACTAGCTGGCACGAGCAAATCCTTATTGTTTACCAGCATGTTTCTCACTGCAGTCTGTTATTAACTGAATCGGTATAAATCCTTTACATAATCCTAGAAACTAATGTTGTCTTCCCATAAGAATAAAAGCTGTTACCGCAGCCACGCAAACCGCTGCAATTATCAGCGTAAAGAAAAGAGTTTGTGGGATTCCGAAAATGTAGTGCTGAATCTCATAATTTAACGTAACAAGCACGCTTTGCGTCGAGTATTCATTAGAAAAATGTAAAATGTATTCACCTTTCAAATCGCAAATGAATCTGTAATCAAGGGATGCCCTTCTGCCAAACTCTTTCACAGTTCCATTAGGAAAAGTCATGTAAAAATTAACGGTGCCTTCGGTTAATCCGCCGACCGTAAATATTATTGTAACGTGGTCCTCAACTGCGAGGCTGAGAATTTCTGTGATTTCTTCGCCGCTTGGCACTGTAAAGCTTCTGGTTGCTGCTTTAACCAGACACACAGTGCTTAATAACATAATGGAGAGGAAAAGAAAAGTTAACGCCATTCTGATTCGGAACATCACATATTTTTTACACGTTTGAAATCAATAACCATTGCGAATCATAAATACAGACAAATAATAAGAATTTGCGGGACATTTTTAGAAAGCTATAAGGACGGAAGAGGCGAATATCATCTGGAGGCATGTGTTGTGACTTGTTATTTTAGGCATCTCAAAGAAATTTTCAAAAAAGCAGGAATAAACGTTACGAGCGAGAATAGAAAAGAAATTGACAAAATAATCCACAACATCGTCCATGTAGACTATAAGGATTGTCCGGCTGTGTGGAGAGAAGTGAGAAGACAACTGGCAAAAGACGAGGAAGACTTCGTTTCGAAACTGAGAGAAGCATGGAATAAGCGAGCATAAGCGCAACTGTTTACTTCTTAGCCTTCGACTTCACTTCTTTCATGGGAACACCACAACAAATCAAATCGCAAGCAGCACATCCGCAAGCATTTTCAACAACCACAACAAGCCCGCATTCTTCACATTTATATTTTGAACCTTTCTTCGTCATTCATTATCACCTCCCATAACTGTTATTACGGTACAATCTTACTATTATTTGGCTATGCGAAAATAAAACTATTTAATGCTCAATATGGCATCATCGTGTTGAAAAATTTTATAAGAAAAAATGGAAAATAAACTCTAAGACTGGCATGTTCGCTTAGTCTGGGACTGATTGATATGGTGAAACTGAATAAGGTTGATGAACTCGTCATTGCAGCATTAAAAAGCTCTGATAAGCCCTTGACGCTTGCAGAAATTGCCGAAAAAACTGGAGAATCAGAAAAGAAAGTTTTCAAGGCTTTGCGTAAACTGTTTGAGAATGAAATGGTTGACTGCCAAAATCGCCAGTACAAGCTGTCAAACTGTTAGTTGGAGTGTTTTCTGAGCTTACGCTTTATGCCTTCACCCGTTGTTTTTGGTTAAGATTTGGATTATGTGTTGAATTTACGGCAGCGACGTGTGTATTATTGAATCGCAATATTTAAGTTATTCAATATCCACAAATAAAACTAATCAAACGCTGCGTTGTGCAAAAGTTGAGAATACTTAGAAAACAGAAATCTGGCTATGCATTGGGGATAATGCTCTGTTTGATAGGATTAGTTCTTATTTTCATAACTATCTGGAGAACTTGGCCTAATATTTCCGCCGAAAATTCAGTCCAAAGTTTCTGGGCGGCTGTTTGGGCGCAAAAGCTTGATTTTATCCCTGTTATCGAATTTAAACTGGCATATTTAATAATCTTGGGAATTGCTCTTATCTCTGTGGGCTTCGTGGTATTGATTCTAAGTCGACAGTGGCTAACCATCTACAACGGCACTACACTTTTCCAATGTCCCTTCTGCAAAAAACGCTGGAGAGCTCTGCGAGACAAAGGATTGGTACATTGTCCCCACTGTAATCAGCTTGTTCATCCTACAATGGTTGAATAATCCATGGCGCGGGGTGCGGGATTTGAACCCGCGCGGCCATTGCTGACCACAGGCTTAGCAGGCCTGCCCCCTACCAGGCTAGGGCAACCCCGCTTGGTTTTTTGATTCTGCTGTGTTTTCTATCGTGTTTGTTCTTTATTTACATTTTCTGATTGTAGAAGATGGAGTGGCTGTCGTAAACGTTTTATGGGTTGTTGACAAGGTTTTTACCTTCTTTAAGCTATTGTGGAACTGGTGAAAAACAGTTTGTCTTCGTTGAGTGATTCGATTACGCGAACCAGTAGCATGCTTAGACTAGGTGCTTCCAAGCAGGTTCTTGATTATGAGCAACGTTTTTCTTCTCTCAAGAATCTTTATGACTGTTTGCTTTCAAATCTTGTGATAACTGACTTAAACCATGAAGAGGCATGCAAAACAGCCAAAGAATTTTTCGGTGATTCAAAAATTCGGTTTGCTGGCATAGACGGCACAATGTACTCGCGTCCTCTGTTTGATTTGGTGATTTTCTTTGGTGGTGCTTACGCTTCTACTGGCGTAATAACGTTCTCAGAAAAGGACAAGCCCGTCGTAGAGTATGATGAGCGGACGCTTCAGCAGGGCGCTGGCATCTCAAGTGTTGTGCCAGTTTACGTCAACGAAGTTCCAGACATAGACCAAACATTTTTTGAGGCAAGGCAGCCGGACGAAATAAACCTGAATAGATTGCTGACGGACGAGTCGATAATAAACAATGCCACGATTGCGAATTGGATAATGACTTTCGCTGAGTATTATCTTGCGTACAAATTCGCCACAGACTCAGACCAGAAAATACGCATTATTTTTTTGGATAGAAGCTTATCGATTGAGCGGGCAAGTCTGCTTTATGACACTTCGAAGAGTGATTTGTGGAAAACAAAAAGCAGCATAATTGGATACAAGGTTGACGGCGAACCCGTCGACATTAACGACTTGACAATCGCAAGACAGTGGGTTTGCAATCAAGTTTTGGGTTTGCCGCCTCCAAGAGCCGATTACATGCGTTATGCAATGATTGATTTAGTTATGCGAAAGGGAACTTTAACTGAAAAGCAAGTTCTAGCGGAGTTCGGGATAACTGATGAGAAAAGAGCCAAAAGAGTGGAAAGATGCCTTAGGCATTTGGTTAAAAGAGGCATTCTAAGTGAGAAACGTGATAATTATGTTTTGAATCCAAAGTATGCGACTACATGGGAACGTGTCAGAAAGCTTGTAACAAGCCTTGGTGACCGTTTCTTTTTTGCTAAAGCATCGGAGACGGATACTGCTAGTTTGATGAAGATTGTGAAGGATGGAAAGGAGCATTGGTTAACGACTCTTGACATTGCGTTTTTGACGCTTTTTACTTTGCACTTGCTTATGGAGGAATGCTGGAAAAGGCGTATTCTACTTGTTGGTATCACGAAGGACACGGCGGCAAGAGATTTCAAGCGGCAGTTAATTCCAATAATGCAGAATGAAGGTTTACTGAAAACAAGCATTTCGCGGGAAGTGTTTGAGAAATTGCCGAACACGGACCGCATGATACTTCAGTCAGCAAGCATCTTTAATCCAGAAAAGATTAAGCCGCCGTGGAGCCTAATCGAGTATGATTCTGCTTTTAGAACAATGGTTTCGGATAGGAAGAACCGTAGGGGGTTTGTTTCTGGCGCAATAAAGAATAAGATTGGACTTGAGAAAACTTTTGTTAAGACTTATGTTCAGTTGAGTCAAGCCAAAACGGACCCTATGCTGCGTAGTAATGTGCTTCTTGTTGATCGTTTGGTTTATCCGGAGTATGATTGTAAGCCGGAGAGTGTTGTGAAGTTTTGGAATGAGCTTAGTGATGGCACGGAGGAGCCGTTGGAGGTGATTTTGTTTAGGGATAAGGCTGTGCCGAATAGGTTGCAGAGTTTGGTTTTGAGTGTTTTGGCGGCTATGGCGCCTTCAAGTATTCCAGAAGCTTTTGGGCATAATAAGGCGTTGTTTATTGCTGATAAGATTGCTAAGTGGAATTATGGGCAGTTTAAGTGTGTGGTGGATACTACTGCTGATTGGATTCTTAATAATCATAGGTTGAGGCGGTTTATATTTTACATGAGCACGTTTAGGGAGAGAAGAGCGTCTATAGAAGCTGCAAGGAGAGAAGGCGGTTAGGTGGCGCTATGTTTGGGTGGTCTGTTGCTGTTCGCGGTGACTAGACCCCCCTTATAAATACTTTGAATTTCTGGTTAGAACCTAAGCGTAGTTCTTGGCGAGGCTTCCAGCTTGTGTTGCAAAACAGCCTTTTTATTGTTTCTTTTGCGAGTTTCATGTTTGAATGAGGTGGTCAAGAGTGCAACTGGGTCAAGTTACGTATCATGGCATAAAAAGTATACTACTTGTATGTGTTGGCGGTTTAATGAAGTTAATTATCTTAAGCATTGATGCTTTTTGGATTGAACGGGAATAGCTTAAATTGAAAAAGCAACGTATACACAATCATAATTCCAGAGGTGAACAATCCTTTGAATGCGCGGAAAGAAAACACGTTAAACGCATTTTGCTTTACAGATTTTGACGGCAAGTTCCATGCGAGACTCGCTGCTGTCATTCCCAGATATTTTGGTGTTGCAGAAGAGTCAAAGCTTGCTGGCACGAGTGCACGGTATCAGTGCCGTGTTAAGGTTGAGTATCAGAAGGATTTGATGGGTTTACTTGAGGAAGGTATGCTTTTGGCTGTTAAGAATTTTAAACAAGCTAATCAAGGCGAAGAGCGCTTCACGCTTATGGAGATTAGCCGTGTGTGGCCGGAACATTTTGGTTTGCGTGGTTTGTCTGACCATGGCTATTATCCTATGCAGTTTGAGATTATTGAGCAGTCGGAGGAGGATTGGCAGACTGACGACAAGTCTACGATGATGATTCAGATAGACGCGATACCAATAAATTACGATTTGATTTTGAATGAGAAATGTGATTTTCAATTTGTTAAAGGCTTTTCTTATCCAGTGGTGGGAAGCCGAGTCTACCTATTGAACAGTGGAATGATAAACCGCATGTACAATCAAAAAATAGCTCAAGCGTTCGGCATAGACCCGTCTAAAACTGTGCAAGACGCGAGAGCCGACCCGAGGCTTGGATTGATAAAAATGTTCCAAGCCAGCGAAACTGTGATTCCCATCTATGTTGATTTTGAGAAGCTTGTGCGTTATCACTTTGGCGTTTTTGCTTTCACGGGCGGCGGAAAAAGCAATTTGATGTCGAACATTCTTAGAAGGATTTTGCTTCACACCAGCGACACGAAAGTTTTAGTTTTTGACATAAGCTGTGAATACGTATTCTTATTGTTGGATTTGCTTGCAGACCCTGCGTTTCCAGCGAAGGTTGTCATGGAGAACAAGATAGACTCTTTAGAGCAGTTCTTCAATTCCGTCGTGAAACCGAGAGAGTATGAAACAGACGAGCGAATCAAAGTGGGACTGCGGCAAATAATGGAGCAAGGCAAACTCGCCTATTACAGAAGACCAAGACGCAAAGTTCCAACATACAGCCAGTTCATGGACGAGCTTAACGAGCAGAGAAGAGGAGCTTCAGACAAACCGAACTACATTAACGCTATTGATGAGATTCACGATGCAATATTAGCGTACATGGAAGAACACGGCACAATGGAAAACCAGGAAGTAACTGAAGACTTTGTCAACTACATCGACGAAGTTGCAAGAGCAAAAGTGGAAGAGTTTAAAGTTCACGAAAAAAGCGGATTATACGCTTGGGGAACAACAAGAAACATGCTAATTGATAGAATAAGAAGAAAAGATGAGATTGAGGAGACAGACGCTGGCGGTTTAGCAATCGAGAAAATCAGAGACTTGCTAGAGGACAAAAAGACGAGACTTGTTTGCATTTCAATTGCGGACCCATACACAATAAAAGATTTAGTGTTAACTCTAACACAGGATTTGCTTGTTCGCAGAAAACGCCGATTCCAAGTCAAACCCTACATATTGCTCGTTTTTGACGAGGCACAAGAGTTTATCCCAAGCAACGCATCTGGCATAGAAGCCAAATGTTCCGTGCATGTTGAAACTTTGCTCAGACAAGGAAGGAAATATGGCTTAGGCGCATGCATAGCCACGCAACGTGTTGCCTATCTGAACACGAACGCACTACAACAGCTCCACACTTACTTTGTTGGCACTTTACCCCGTCCATACGACCGCCAAGTAATAAGTGAAACATTCATGTTAGACAAGGGCATACTTGAAAAAACTTTAGAGTTCGCGCCAGGCGAATGGCTTTTGTCAAGCTACATCGCAACTGGTATGGAAAACGTGCCTATATTCATAAAAGCAGACAACGCAGAAAACGAAATAGAAAAATACCTAAAAGAGGGAAATTAAAGAGTTACATTCCGCATTTTTTGAGTAGACGTTTCCACCGTTCATCTGTTACTCGCTGGATTTCTTCGGCTAATTTCTCAAATTTTGGCGTGAACAAATGCCTAAAACGTCCCTGCACTTGCAAATACTCTTTAACTGGCTTCTTCTTTTGCGGAGCTAAAGCAAAAACTTTGCTCGGCGTTGAAAGCTGATAATCACCGTTTACAGCTTCCCATAACGGGAATATGCACGTTTCCACAGCCAAACGCGAAAGTTCTATAGACTTAGCTGGGTCGCTTCTCCATCCACGCGGACAAGGCGCAAACACATGCAAGAACGCTGGTCCATTAACTTCTAAGCCCTTTCTAACTTTCACAAGTAGGTCACGCCAATAATACGGCGAGGCTGTAGCCACATAAGGCATGTCATGAGCCACCATAATATCAGCAATAGGTTTCTTATGCTCCAACTTGCCCGGAATGACCGTGCCAGCCGGTGAAGTGGTTGTTGAAGCTCCTAGCGGCGTTCCTCCACTGCGTTGAATGCCCGTGTTCATGTAAGCCTCATTATCGTAAAGCACGTAGAGAAAGTCGTGTCCCCTTTCAACCGCGCCAGAAAGCGCCTGTATGCCAATGTCATAGGTGCCGCCGTCCCCAGCCAAGGCTATTATGTCTACATGCTCATGCTTACTTCTACCCTTCTTCTTCAAAATCTTCAATGCCGCATCAATCCCCGAAGCGTTCGCAGCAACATTCTCGAAAGCAGTGTGCAGCCACGGAGTAGCCCAAGAAGTGTACGGATAAATCGACGAGACAACTTCCATGCATCCAGTCGCGTTCGTAACTATCGTTGGTCCTCTAACCGCTTTCATTATTAACCTCAAAACAGTTGCTGGTGCGCAACCCGCGCATGCTCTGTGTCCCGACAGGAACAAGTCTGGTTTTTCAGCGATGTCTTTTGCGGTGAATTTCCATTCAGTTTCTGTTTGCATTTTTCATCTCCTCCTATTCTCTTAATCCCAGATACTGCACGCGTGTTTCAACATGTTTTGTTCGCAGAATCTTCTGTAAATCCTCGTAGATTTTGCGAATCTGCATTGGGCTTGTGTCTCTTCCGCCTAAGCCGTAAATGTAGTTTACAATGTGCGGGTGCTTGTCCGTGTCATAAAGTGCATGGCGAACTTCATGGAAAACTGGTCCGCCTTCACCGCCGAAACTCATGCTTCTGTCCATCACAGCCACAGCCTTTGCATTTTTCAGCGTGTTGACTATTTTCTCAACTGGTAATGGTCGGAAAGTGCGAATTCTAAGCAATCCAGCCTTGACGCCGTCTGCTCTCATTTCGTCCACAACGGCTTTCACGGTGCCAGCCGTGGAGCCTAAACAGACGATGGCTATTTCCGCATCCTCAACATAGTACGGGTCAACCAGTCCGTCCCCATAGTTTCTGCCACTAATCTCAGAGTATTCTCTGTTTACCTGCGGAATTATTTTCAAAGCGTTTTTCATAGCTTCTTCTTGTTGCCGCTTAAACTCAAAATAGTAATTAGGCAACGCTATAGGACCCATACTTGTTGGGTTGTCTGGGTCAAGCTTAAAGGGAACAGTTTTGCCCTCATGATTCACGACGTTGACAAACTTGCGGGTTCCAACAAACTTTTTCACAACATCGTCTGCAAGCACATGCACGTTTTCTAACGTGTGGCTTAACGTGAAACCATCCAAACCCACAATCACAGGCAACAACACATCAGTGTTTTCAGCTATCCTAAACGCTTGAATAACTGAATCATACGCTTCCTGCGCGTTTTCAACGTAGATTTGTATCCAGCCGCTGTCGCGTTCAGTCATAGTGTCAGAGTGGTCGCCATGAATGTTCAGCGGCGCAGACAAAGCTCTGTTTGCAATCGCCATAACCACAGGCGCGCGGCATCCAGAAGTCACAAAGAGCATTTCATGCATCAACGCTAATCCAGCGGAAGCACTGGCTGTGAAAGCTCTTGCACCGGTTACTGAGGCTGCTAAGCAAGCGGTTAGGGCGCTGTGTTCGGATTCTGTGCAGACAAATTCGGTTTCCACTTCGCCATTCGCCACGTACTCGCTGAATCTTTCAACAATAATGGTTTGTGGAGTTATTGGATAAGCTGCTACCACGTCGACGTCTGATTGTTTTGCGGCATAAGCGACTGCTTCGTCTCCGTTTAAGGCTAAAACTTCTTGTTTAACAACACTTTTCATTTTGCCACACACCTTCCCTATTCAAGTTTCATCTCTATCGCTTTGGCTGGGCACTCATTAGCGCATATTCCGCAGCCTTTGCAGAAGTTGTAGTCAAATTCTATGTCTCCTTTTTCAGGTTTCCAGCGTATTGCGCCGTCTGGACAGAAAAGTACACATAATAAGCATCTAGTGCACTTTTCCAAATCTCTTATGGGCTTGTAGGTTTTCCAGTCTCCAGTCAAAAATTGCGTGCTGGCTTTCCAGCATACGCCTGCTGGCGAAATTTCTTTCCAACTTTTCTCTTTAGATGTCACTCGGATTTTACCTCCTCATAAGCTTCTTTTATAACTGCAAAATTTTTCTCGGCGAGGTCTTTTCTAAAACGTTCTTTAACGACCTTTTCGATGCTTTCTAAATTGACAATTCCGGTAATGCGAGCCACGGCTCCAAGCATGGCTGTATTGCCTATGGGCATTCCTAAAATTTTTATTGCTATCTCTGTTGCGGGAACAGCCCACACCTTACCTCTATTGGAGTTAAGCATTTTTCTAATTTCTGTTGGGGCGTCTTTTGAGTTAACTATGATTGTTCCTTCTTCGTTTAGTCCTTCGGTGACTGGAACTGTTTTCAGTAATGTTGGGTCTATTACGGCTACTAAGTCTGGGTTGTAGACTGCACAGTGAATTTTGATTGGTTCAGTGCTTATTCTCGTAAAAGCTGTGACTGGCGCGCCCATCCTTTCAGGACCAAACTCAGGAAAAGACTGAATGTATTTTCCCTCGTGAATAGCTGCTCGTGCCAGTAATTCGCTTGCTGTCCATGCTCCTTGACCGCCTCTTCCGTGCCATCTAACTTCCATGATTTTTTTCAATTTTTCTGTTCTCTCCATTGGTCTTTCACCCTAATTGGGAAATCTAGCATATACCTTTTTCTCAGCAGATAACGAAAACGTAACATGATAATGTGTTGTGAATAATTATGCAAAGTTAAGCATTATTTGCAGTTTCATCATAGAAGACGGAAATTCTTCTGTTAACAAGCGTTTACCATAAGTATTAAGTAGAAAGTGCATCAAAATTTAAATCTCTAAAATTTGGAATTAAAAATTATTTGGAGCCGACGGCGAATTGTCAAAGAAACCAACAGATAATGGCAAGATATTATTGACGGCTGACCGAACCTTGATGAGTGATTACCATAGAAACATATTCTTAGGGTTCGGAACATGCGCTCCACCAAACTTTCTTCCTGACTGGTTTTACAGTTGGCTCTTTTTTCCGCCAATTAAGACCAAAAAGGGCATACCTGAAGCCGCACCGTATGGATTAAGGAAAGTTGAGGCTCAACTTTTGAGTGAAGGCTTTGATGTTTTGACTGTGTCGCCGTTGCATGTTGGAGAATACATTGATGAAGCGAAAGTTTTAGGAATCCACGTGATGGACCCTTTCGGTCTAGGTCCAGCTTCAACCACTTTCGCTTTTGTTTTGAAAAAAGAGCCATATCTTGCGCAGCATTTTCGTGCATTGCTAGCTACTCCTGAAATTAGGGAAGCCAAAAAACGCGGGTTAAAAATTATTGTTGGCGGTCAAGGTGTTTGGCAGTTTCTGCATCGACCAAAGTTTGTTGAGGAGTACGGGATAGACTGCATAATTTCTGGTGAAGCTGAAAAAGTTGTGGGGAGAATTTTTAGCGCTGCCTTGAATGATGAGCCGCTTCCCAAGTACTACGAATCTACCGTTGAAGAAACGCCAAGTCTTGATGAGATACCTGACATTGCTAAGCCTTCAATTGACGGTTTGGTAGAAATAGGTCGCGGATGTTGCCGAGGCTGCCAATTCTGCAGTGTAACTTTGCGACCTCTACGTTGGTATCCAGTTGAGAAGATACTGCGTGAAATAGATGTGAACATGGAAAGCGGCTACACACGAGGCGTAGCGCTTCACGCTGAAGATGTTATGCTTTACGGCTCCAAAAATACGATTCCAAACGATGAAAAACTCATAGAACTTCATGAAGTAGTTGCCAAAAAATGCGATGGGATAGGATGGAGTCACTGTTCGCTTGCCGCAGTAGCGGCTAAACCGAAACTTCTGTCAAAAATTTCCGAAATTATTCTGCAGAAGCAAGCTTGGTGGGGTGCCGAAGTAGGAATAGAAACAGGTTCTGGAAGACTTGCTAAAAAAATTATGCCGGCAAAAGCGCATCCCTTCAAACCCGAAGAGTGGCCAGAAGTTGTGCGTACTGGTATGGGTTTGATGCATGATAATAAGCTGGTTCCGGCATGCACATTGATTGTTGGGACTCCGGAGGAAACTGAGGAGGACTTGGTTAAGACTGTAGAGTTGATGGACGACCTTAAAGGTGTTAGAAGTTTGATTGTGCCATTGTTTTTTGTGCCTATGGGCAGGTTGAAGAATGAGGATTGGTTTAGAGAGACAGAAATGACGGAGTTGCACAAGGAGCTTTTGCTTAAGTGCTTGAATCATAGCTTGTATTGGATAAACGAGTTAATTGACATGTCGTTTACTGATAAATGGTACAGACGTGTGATTCGCCACTTCTACAGACTTTTCGCAGGAGTAGTCAAATATAAAGTGAAAAAGGCTGGAATAGTTTAGAAGCCGTTGAATAACTAGACTTAAATACGACTGCAAAACCAAAATTCATAAGCGCTCGTGTTTGCCGCCGTAGCTCAGTTCGGTAGAGCGGCTGGCTGTTAACCAGTCGGTCGTAGGTTCAAGTCCTACCGGCGGCGCTTAAGCTTGCCTTTTTGAAGAACGGTTTTCTGACAAAAAGTTGGACATTAGGGTGTTGGTGGAGGTGGTGGTGGCGGCTGTGGAGGTTGAACTTGCGGAGCAGGGGCTACTGGAGGCTTTTTCTTGCGTAGCATCAGAGCGGCAGCAACTATTACCACAAATATGACTACGATGATGACTATCCAAATCCACCAGTCCAAGCCTAAGAACCCTGGACCAAACAACCCTCCACTCCACATGTTAGTATCCGAAACTATAATCGAGGCGGTTGTTCCGGCATATGAAACTGAGAATTCTAAAAGGACGCCGGTCGCTCTATCCCAATAAATGCTTGTGCCACTGAGTGATTCACTAATATAAAGTGCTTCTCTGCCATTTTTGGTTGTTGGACCTTGTAAGGGCAACCCAACTCCTGGAGGAATTGATCCAGTGTTAAGATTTGCTGGAATAAACATGAAAGCTGGAAGAGAACCGGTTGTACTTCCCGTTTCGATATTCACTGTAAATGGTTGTGGTGTTGTTGAGTAGCCGGGCACGCTTCCTTCGATTGTCCCGGAGATAATACTACCAGATACTGATTGGATGGTGATCGTGATCCATCCGCTTTGCGTTGTTTGCCCTGAATATGTGCTGCTAACGTTATATTTTATCCAGTTTCCGCTTTTGACGCCTACAGTGTATTGTGCAACTGCAGAGTTACTTATTGCCAAGCAAAAAACAACCAACACAAAAAGCAAGACTTTTGCTTTAACATTTTTCATAATTTCATCTCTACCATAAGCAATGAGCATGTTACCTTTTTATAATTTATGCAAACTGCGGAACAGCATTAATCAAAAATGCTTACTAAGAATGAATCCAAAAAGAAAAATGTGAGGATTAGGTGTTTATGCGTATTTTTTGCATTTGTAGCAGTACCAACGCTGATACTGTTCAATGTAGGTTAATGGTCCGCCGCAAGTGGGACAAACTTGTGCTCCTGGTGGTGGCGGGGGCGGTGGTGGTGCTCCCTGAAACTTCAGAAAAGTAGGCATTGGAATTGGACGATTTTCAAGCATTCCAGACAGATATCCGCCTATAGGATAGAAAATTAAACCCCACACGAAGATTAAAGCCCATGCCGTCATGACTGTGCCAGCAGCAGCGCCTGAAAGCGCAGCTAATGTAACGAAGACAAATAATGTGATGAAAAAGTGCACGATGAACGCCATAACGCCTGCTGCAAGTCCTTCCATTTCTTTTCTATCTGTTTTATGTATTCTGAAGTTTAGATAGCCAGCGACAAAGCCTCCAGGCAAGAATCCAAATATTCCTGAGACAACGCCTAACGCGATGACTTCGCCCCACTTTGAAATTGTTGCATTATCATAGATGAAGAAAGCAAGAGAACCCGCAGCTGCCATTCCCACCGCAAATCCGATTAGTCCAGCGGCAATGTAATCTTGTAAGTAGCCTTCTTCTTTTATGCTCATACAAATTTCTCCTTACGTTTTGAATAGCATTCTTTATCTTAAAGTATTTAACATTTATTTACGAACGTTAACAGCTAAATGCTCAGCCAAGTTCTGAAACGGAAATTGACATAAAAGAAAAATTTTATTAAACTAACCAATACAATCACGTTAACCAAGGAAGGATTTAGAACATGGTTAAACAGGAAAAGGCAGTAACAAAAGACATGCTTGTCGGAATGCAAGTCATAGACGCAGAAGGACACATCATTGGAACAGTAAAAGATGTTGCTTTTATGGTTGGAAAAATGGGCATATCATTGTACGTTGAAGGCAAGAAAGGAGGCGAAAACCGAAACATCACATGGGAAGAAGTCCAAGCAGTCGGCGACTTCATAATATTAAAACCAGAACAACCTCAAGAAGCTCCGCCTGTTCAGCAAGCCCCACAAGTTTGCCCTACATGTAAAGGTCCGCTCACGTTTGTCCCACAGTATCAGAGATGGTACTGTTACAAATGCAAGAAGTATGCTTAAACTCTTTTTTTATTTGCTACTAACGCTGATTTTTCCTTTAACATGAGTTTCTATTTTTCTGCCAATTTCAATCTAGGGTTATGTGGATTCATATGAAGTATGCAACTTGTCGAAAACGGAAGACTTAGCATTTTGCACCGGAGTTTTTGCCTCCGGCGCATTAATAACTAATGGGCGCTTTTGTATGTGCTTATATCCACATCCACATTCAAAACCTATTATTTTATTTCTTCGTCTAATTTCTCTCCATTTCTTGGCGCTGCACTGACCGATTTGTTTGTGTATTTTCCAAAGCATTCTTGCCTCGGTATGAGTTATTGGAGCGTAGTGTTTTGCAGAAGTGAAATACCATGTGGTATATATAATGAAGCATGTCCATAATGAGAATAAGAGTATTTCAAGCAGGTCAAACATGCTTTTTCACCATGCGTATTTGTGTTCTACACATATACTTTATGTCTGCTTTCAGACATATCTAACTTCAGAATATTATCTATTACGATATAAGCATTATCTCAAATTCCGAATACCAAAACACCAACACTAAAACTGCTGAAGAACATCCTTCTTCTCCATAATATAACCACAATAATGACACTTCAAAAGCAACGGCTCCTCACACTCAACATAAAATCTAGCCTGAACCGGCTCATTACTATTACTTATACAAGCCGGATTAGCACACTTAACAATGTTTTCAATAACCTTCGGCAACTTAACCTCAAACTTTTTAACAACATTATAACCACGAATAATATTAATAGTCGCATGCGGCGCCAACAAAGCAATCTTATGCAGTTCCTGCGGGTTCAATTCTCTACCCTCAATCTTAACAATATCCTTCGCTTTGAGACGCTTACTCGGCACATTAACCGCAATAGTAAGAGTCCCCTTCTCCTTCCCCGTTATCCCCAAAATCTTAACAACATCCAACGCGTGACCACCAGTAATATGATCAATAACCGTGCCATCCTTAATCTTAGAAACACGCAATTCGGTTTCACTCATACGAAATCCCCCTTAAACAAGGCTATACAGAGAATACAAATAAAAGATTTTAACTTTTACACTGCGCAAATGCCCTTCGCCTTGTTCATAAAAAGTTATTTAGGAGTTGCGTAGATTTGTTCTGGGTGTGAGATTGGAGTTCCAAGGCAGAGACATAATCTCGATAAAGGATTTTTCACGAGAAGAAATTGACTACATCCTAAAAATTGCACAAGCCATGGAGCCAATAGCCGCCAAAGGCTCAGACATGCTAAAAGGCAAAATCCTCGCCACATTATTCTTCGAACCAAGCACACGGACACGCTTAAGCTTCGAAGCAGCCATGCACAAACTAGGAGGCTCAACAATCGGCTTCGCAGAAGCCGAAATTGCCTCCGTCAAAAAAGGCGAAAACCTTGCTGATACAATACGCACTGTTGAAAATTACGCAGACGTAATCGCTGTGAGACACCCACTCGAAGGCGCAGCACGCCTCGCAGCAGAATTCGCAAAAATCCCAATAATCAACGGCGGCAGCGGCGCAGAAGAACATCCAACACAAGCCCTTCTCGATTTGTACACAATAATGAAGGAAAAAGGAAAGATTGATGGATTAAAAATAGCCTTTGTAGGTGACCTTCGATATGGAAGAACAGTCCACTCACTCGCTTATGCACTCTCACTCTACAACGTTGAATTATATTTGATTTCGCCTGAAACTCTAAAAATGCGAAGAGAAGTTCTCCAAACAATAAAAGAAAGAATATCCGTAACAGAAAAAACTGGACTGGAAAAAATAATCCCATTAGTAGATGTCCTTTATGTCACACGAATACAAAAGGAACGCTTCCCAGACCCAGCCGAATACGCCAAAGTTAAAGGCTCCTACAAAATAGATTTAAAAACGTTAAGTGACGCCAAGAAGGACTTAATAATTCTACACCCGCTTCCACGAGTAGACGAGATAGCTTCTGAGGTGGACAACACCTCTTTTGCACGGTACTTCCAACAAGTCTGGAATGGTATAGTCGCTAGAATGGCGCTTCTAGCCTTGATATTAGGCGCCGTAAAGTGACAATCTGCTTTTTCTTTTCAAGAATTTATACTGCCGCGAATTGGTCAAAGGGCGTCAGTGTGCTTACCGCCCCGCACGAGGGACATTTCTGTAATCGTCCAAACCAACTTTTTTTGCAGTTGATACAATAGGTTAGTTTGCGATTATACATGAAAAATTCTAAACCGTCACTTTCAAAAATCTGTTTGGTTAGAGCCATAAGAGTTTCCGGCTTGTGTTCGACATCTCCAAGCTCTATCACCGAAAAATATCCACCCGCATCAAACAATTTGCCCAGTCTCTGCTCAACCTTTAAAGATGCCGGAAAAACCTCATTACTCGTGAGGATTAACCTACCAACTGACGAGTAAAATGGCTTTTCCCGCGTTCCAGAAAATCGCACCTTTGCAATGCCATATCTCTCAACATCCAACTGAGCAAGCCTTTCAGAAGCCTCAAAATTCGGCAACGCCGCCAAGGAAACATTCTTGCTATGTCTTCTACCAACCCTGTGCGTATAGTCTAGGGCTTGCTGTATCACTTCCTCAGCAAACGCCAAACTTTTTTCGTCTTCATAAACACTTTTCCCAAAAAATGTCTCAGCAGTCTCTTTTAAGCCTATCAAGTTTATTATGCGAGAACAATTTTCAAGTCTAAAGTACTTGTCACCATTAACTTCTTGTGAGAGAAATGGAAGCAAACTCCAACCATGTTGTTTAAGCGCTCTATACCTAATCTCTAAAACGCGAGTTGCCATCTCCAACCTTTCCCTTAAGATTTCCAGAAACTTCGTTTTATCCTTTCCAGACTCAACTGCTATTCGTGGAAGATTAACCCCGACTTTTCCAAGACAGCCAGTTCGTAGAGTATCAATTTCCCAATCCCCATCGGCATCAGCCTTGAGTCTAAATCCAGAGGAAGAGAAAACAGAATCACGTTTGCTTTCTCCTAAAAGATTAGCAAAGTAAAGCATACCTTTCTCTGACGCCAACTGATGCGCTCTTAAAAGCATCCCCTTTGCTTTTTCGTCAACAAACGCTTCCTTACGTATTTTCACAATTATCGCTGGATTAAGCAGAGGCTTACGCAGGCTTTCCTCAATAAATATCTCAAAAACAAGCGAAGTCAAAAGTTGGCTTTCTTCAACAAAATCTTCATATTTACCTAACACTTTCCCATCAAAGCCGAGAACTTGTTTTCCAGCCACAAAATCTGGAACAGTAAACTCCAGACCAAAAGACGCTTTCACATGCTGATTTACCTCAAGAATGAATAAACGTAAAGCCTCCTTAACCTCCGTAGGTTTTGCATCCTTTGCAAAAGGCGCCAAAAAAACATTGAAGTAATCAAAAGTTTGCATTGCATCCACTTCTCTGGCAGAATGCAGAAGAACATTAAACGCCGTTGACAAAGCCGATTTCAAACTGTTAGGAGGCGGTAAAGAAGACTTAAAAACGTTTATCCTTTCCAAATTTAAACCATTTTGCAGGAAAAATCGCAAATCATGCATAACCTCGCTTGGCTTCAAAATCCAAGAACCCAAACCTTCAGCATAAATTGAACCTGACAAATGCGCGTCTGCAACATCTCTTGGAAACACATTCAAAAGCATGTACTCTTTTAGAACAGCTTCTCCGAATTTTTCACTTATAGAAGTTAACCACAGAGCAGTCTTATCTTTTCCCTCTAACAAACTAGCAACTTCATAAACTGGAAGCCCCAAACGCGTAAGCTTGTGGCGATACTCCTCTAAACCCTTCTCTATCAAAACTGCATTTACAACCTCCCTCACAAGAGGAGCTGTTAAATATTTGGTTTTTGATTTCAGCAGTCGTTTTTCGGTTTCTTTCGCCACTTTTTGTGCCAACTCAGCAGGCATTTTCGCTTCTTTAACAAGGGAGTTTGCAATTTTGTTCGCGTCAAATTCTTCTAGTGCAAAACGAGAAGTTCGTATAAGCATACTTTTTGGTTTTAGGGCTTTTTTCTCAATTCTATCTGCAACATCAATAACCATCTTGCCAAGCTCTGTTAGACAATACTTCTTTGACTCCACATCCGCCTCAATCAAGTCAGTTTTAAGCAAAAACTTCAAATGATAAGCAAACCTTCCAGCGTCTCTAGTTGGGTTCATTTTCAAAGAACTCATCAATTCAGTGTAAGAAAGAGGTCCCTTATCAAAAAGCAAATTTAGAATCTGCAACCTAAGAGATGAAGAAACCGCTTTGAGTATTTTTACTCCTCTAACACGATGTGGAACTGACAAGTCTGCTTTAGCCTCCCCCAAGTGGTAAGGTAATATTACACGGTAAGGGTTTAAATGTTAAGGAAGACTTTATTTTTATGTTTTAAACGTAAAGATGAGGCATGCAAGGGGCTGTCGGCTAGCTTGGTCTAGGCTTGGAGACTCGGGCTCTCTAGACCCCGGTTCAAATCCGGGCAGCCCCACCAAATTTTTGTTGAAAGCAGTTTGTTTTTGGCTTTGTTGTTGGTTTAGAGCTTGTGGAAGGTTTTGTTTTGTTGCGGTCTGTTGGGTGGTATTAATACGATGTTGAGGTTTACGTTGACGTTTATGTTTATTAGCTGGTTTATGAGTTGGCTTATGCTTATGTTGTTTTGTTGGGCTAAAGTTTTGAGTTGGTTGTTGATAACCAAGCCTTTGAAGGAATATCCATCTCTTTCAAACTCTCAGCATCCTTCTTACCTCAATTAGTAATGGGTATCCATCTGCGTTATGGACTTTGACGAATCCCAATGGTTTAATGGGTTCATGAGTATCCTCTTTTAACATTCAAAGAAAAGTTTGATGAAATATTAGCCACTTCTTGTAATAAATCCGGCGTTATGTTAATAAGAGTTAACCCATTCTTGGCTAGATATCTATTTAGTCTACCGATCATCTTGTGCGCTGTTCTGAAATATCTAATTACAGAAGTAAGAAAACAAGCCAAAAAAGAAAACACTGAGTGCCTAGGATTACACGTTTAGCTTCTTAATAGTAGCTTCCTTAAGCTGACGGGCGTACTCCTTTGATGCCTTAAGCATTTCCTCCCCATTCTTTTTCTTTCTCTCAACTATTTCGACAAATCCACTTCCAACTATGACCGCGTCTGCCCCCTTCTGTAAGATGATCTTTACGTGTTCTGGTTTTGAAATTCCGAAACCCACAGAAAGAGGAACTCGTCCACGCACAACCGAAAGTGTTCTCTTAATCAACGTTAAAGTAGGAGTTTGAACATGCTCTCTGGTTCCGGTTACTCCAAAGACAGAGACCAAGTAGAGAAAACCTGAGGTGTACGGCAGAATTTCTCTTAATCTACTAATAGATGTTGATGGAGCCGCAAGAAATATCGTGTCTATTCCATTGGCGTCAGCAAATTTCTTGTATTCATCAGCTTCTTCGATGGGGAGATCAGGAACGATGACCCCGTCTACTCCACAAGCCTTCGCAGATTCAAAGAATTTCCTCAATTGCATTTTAAAAATTGGGTTATAATAAGTCATTATTATAAGTGGAATTTTGTTGTTATCCTTGATTTCCTCAGCAATCTTCAATACTTTCTTTGGAGTTGTTCCAGCCTTCAATGCCCTTACAGTAGCAGCCTGAATAATAGGTCCATCAGCTATAGGGTCTGAGAATGGAATTCCAAGCTCAACAATATCGACTCCCCCCTCAACAAGATTCTCGACAATTCTGGAAGGTATGACACATGCATAGTTCCAAGAGCAGTACCAATTGTTGAATCTTGTTCGGCAATAATTCTCGTCGATCACGCGATAAGACTAGGTAAAATCGGCCCAATTCTAGATAAACACTAGTCAGGCGCAACCTTTAAAACCGTTATCCTATCACTCTGTATAATTGCTAGAACAATCAAAATGGATGTCAAAGACAAATCGCTCGCTGTAGCTTCTAATACAATTCAATATGCATTGACTTGGCGCAAAAATATCCAAATAAAACAAAGTTAACCATCAAACTTTGCGTTTTTTTCTTCATGTAAATTTGCAAATTTAAATGTTCGCCTAAACCCATATGGCTTCACATTTTCAAGCAAGCTCTCTGTTAGAAATAGTCAAGAGTTTAGTTTGTAAAGATTCCTCATTCTAGGCAAGATTGGATTGCCTAGATGTCTTCACGCTTTGGGAGTTTGAATATCACCGATTCTTCACAACTTTAATATGCTTCTAAATGACGTGCAAAGTAATACAAGTACTCTAAAATACTACTATTGCCAAAGTATATAAGCCCTTTTCTAAACTCTCATTAGGAAGTTAAAGGATTTTAGAGGCATGCAAAAACGATTGAGGCTGGTTTATGTAATGTTAGAAGTACCTTTTTTTGGTTGCAAATTCTGCGCTTAACAAGGCTGCTCCTGCTGCACCTCTTATGGTGTTGTGACCCAGACAGATGTATTTGATTGTCAATGCCGGGTCTCGCTGAATTCTTCCAACAACTATGCTCATTCCCTTACAAGCGTCTCTATCAAATCGGGGCTGAGGTCGATTTGGTTCCTCTCGAACTATTATCGGATTGTCTGGAGCCGAAGGTAATTTCAGTTTTTGGGGTACTCCTCTAAAGTTTTTAAAAGCCTCTTTGACTTCTTCAATGCTGGGGTTCTTTTCTAATTCCACAAAAATGCATTCCATGTGTCCATCCTTGACGTTAACTCTATTGCAGCTTGCGCTTATCTTAATGTTAATAGGGCGAATTTTTGTGCCATCAAAGTTTCCTAGAATTTTTAAAGTTTCTGATTCTATCTTCTCTTCCTCATTGGGGATATATGGTACAATATTATCGATTATATCCATCGAAGCTACGCCGGGATAACCAGCTCCGCTTAAGGCTTGCATGGTTGAAACGATAACTTTTTTCAAGCCGAATACCATTAAAGGCTTTAGAGTGATTGCCAACTGTATTGTTGAGCAGTTTGGATCCGTAGAAATGAACCCATTCCATCCTCTCTTTTTCTTTTGAATGGAAACCAAAGTCAGGTGATCAGGGTTAACCTCTGGAATTATGAGGGGAACATCTTCCTTTAGTCTGTGCGCGCTTGCTTTACTGAAAACTGGATACTTTTTGGCAAATTCTTCTTCAACTTGATTGGCGATGTTTGCTGGTAAAGAGGAAAACACTATATCAATGTTTCCGGCTTTTTCAACAGACTTAACATCAGCATTTACGACAGTCATCTCGCCTATGTCATTAGGCATTTCTGACTCCAAAATCCAATTGCAAGCTTCACGATATTTCTTGTCGGCTGATCGTTCAGAAGCTGCAAGCACTCCGATTTCAAACCAAGGATGATTTTGTAGAAGCTGAATGAAACGTTGTCCAACAGTGCCTGTTGCTCCTAGTATGGCTACTTTACGTTTCAAATGATCACCTCTTGGTAATATAAATGATAACAGTTGTAATAAATCTGCTCATATTAATGTCTATTACTCTCTTTATGTTAAATCTTTATTTTGGATATTCTATCACACGCTTCTTCTATATCTTCTACAGGCTTGGTTAACGAGAAACGAACGTATCCTTCGCCATATTCGCCGAAACCCACACCTGGCGTCACTACAACTCCAACATTTACAAGTTTCCGGGTAAATTCCATAGAATCCCCGCCGCATTTAACCCACACGTAGAAAGTTGCCTTAGGTACCGTGTATTCCAACCCGATAGCTCGCAACCTATCCATCAGAACTTTAGCTCTGTGTTGATACGTAGCATTAACCTTTTTAATCTCATCTGGCGGTTCACTACCTCTATAACTATTTAGACCACGCATAGCGACTAGTTGCATATATTTTGGAGGACCTGAATCTATCTGCGACTTAACCTTGACGAGACCGTCTATTAATTTGCTATTTCCCACTGCAAATGCGATTCTATCTCCTGTCATGTTAAATGTCTTAGAGAAGGAGTGAAATTCTATTGCTATATCCATCGCTCCGTCAACTTCCATTATGCTTGGTGCTTTATAGCCATTGTATGTAATCTCTGAGTATGCATTATCATAACAAAGTATTATGTTATTCTCTAAAGCGAACTCTACTGCTTCCTGCAAGAAATGTTTGTTTGCAATTGCACCAGTGGGATTGTTTGGATAGTTAAGGAACATCATCTTTGCTTTCAAGTTAGCAAAAGCCTCTAAATCTGGCAGAAAATTGTTCTTTTCAGAAAGAGGCATAGAAACTGGAATGCCATCATTAAGAATTGCTCCAGCGTTTGCGTATATTGGATACGCTGGATTAGGGATGAGAACTCGGTCTCCGCGATTTATAAAGGCTCTTGCTATGTTTGCTATTCCCTCCTTTGAACCTATTAACGCTGCAACTTCCGTTTCCGGATTTACGTCTATTTTAAAGCGGTTTTTTAACCACTCCGCCACGGTCTCTCTGAATTCAGGTTCACCTCTGCTAGTGGAGTAGCTATGATTGCTTGGATTTGTGGCCTCTTCTTTTAAGGCATCCAGTATGAATTGAGGTGGTGGTAGATCTGGGTCTCCTATGCTTAACGATATTATGTTCATACCCTCAAGTTTTTTTTCTTGAATTATCTTTTCCATCTCTGCGAAGATATAAGGTGGAAGTTTTTCCACTCTTTTCGCAAAATCTAAATTCAACAGTTTCTCCTCCTAGTTCAAAGATAATTCACCCTCAAACACCTTTATTGCAGAACCTTTCATGATTATGCTGCTGTTGTATTGAACCTCTAGATCTCCTCCCAAAAGATGCACTGTCACTTTTTTATTTGTTTTACCTAAGATATAACTAGCTACAGCACTTGCACATGCTCCGGTTCCGCATGCAAGAGTCTCACCAACTCCTCTCTCCCAAACTCGAACTTTAATTTCTTTTCTATTAACAGTTTGAACGAATTCCACATTGGTCCGCTTAGGGAACATGTTATGAGTCTCTATCTTTGAGCCTACATACTGTACTGGAAAAGCTTTCACGTCATCAACGAATATTACACAGTGTGGGTTACCTAAGGATAGACAAGTTACTGAGTATGTTTCGCCATCAACCTTCAACTTTTCATTTATACATGTTCCCTTTCCACGCATAGGTATTAACCTTCTATTAAAGGATGGTTTCCCCATGTTCACTATAACAGATTTAACTTCGCCATTATTCGTTAAAAGCTGAGTCTGTTTAATGCCTGTTAATGTTTCAATATTCAACTTCTCCTTTTTCACGATTTTATTCTCGTAGCAGAATTTGGCAAGGCATCGTATCCCATTGCCGCACATTTCAGCTTCAGTGCCGTCTGGATTAAAGATGCGCATCTTGACATCAGCCACATTAGACTTGCAGACGAGAAGAAGCCCATCGGCTCCAACCGAGAATCTTCTTTGACAGACTTTCCTTGCAAAGTTTACAATTTTACCTTCTCTAAGTTTTTTGTCCCTATTATCAATAACTATGTAATCATTTCCTATTCCATGCATCTTCCAAAACTTTAATCCTTTAACCAACTAGCAATCCTCTGCCCTTTAAGTAAATCCTGCAATGTTTCTCGTTCTCTTATCAACTCGTAATGGCCCTCTCTCACTAGAACTTCAGCAGGTCTTGGTCGAGAGTTATACTGTGAGGCCATTGAGAAACCATACGCTCCAGCATTCAATTTAGCTAGCAAATCTCCTTCTGATAATTTAGGTAATACGCGTCCGCTTGCGAAGATGTCTCCAGATTCGCATAAAGGACCAACTACGTCGTACTCCTCCGTTAAAGCATGGTCAAGTTTGTTGACGACTAAAATGTGATGGTAGGATCCATACATAGCTGGCCTTATTAGAGTGTTAAAACCGGCGTCCACGCCAACGAATATTCTAAAAGGTGTACGTTTTATCATATTAACCCTTGTCAATAAAATACCTGCTTCGGCGACTAGATACCTTCCAGGTTCCAGCCAAAACTCCGGTTTACCAAGCGAGTATTCCTCACTTTTCTCTTTAAATAAACCTACTAATTTGTTGGAAAAGAGTTCTAAATCAACTTCTTTCTCTCCCGGCATGTAGGGGACGCCTATTCCTCCACCAACGTTCACAAAATCAAAGGTTACATCATTGTTTTCGTGAACTTTTTTAGCGATATCTAATAGTTTATTCATTGCACTTGTAATAGATGAAGCATCTATTATGCCTGAACCTATGTGCATGTGTATTCCAAAACTTTTTACTCCAGCATTTTTCGCTAACTTATAAGCCTTCAATGCAGCTTCCTTATGAACCCCAAACTTTGATGTCTTTCCAGCCGTGATAACGTGTTGATGATGACCTGCGCCCAAATTTGGGTTAATTCTAACAGAGAGAACTCTCGGGGTTCCCATTTTTAACAGCTTCTCTAGTTGGGAAAGTGAGTCCACGTTAATCATAACTTGTTTCTCGAGTAAATATCGCAATTCATCTTCATCTGCACAATTTCCAGTATAGAGAATATCGTCAGGAAGTAAGCCTGCCTCAAAGGCTAAAAAAACTTCCCCTTGGCTGACTGCATCGATTCCTGCACCTTCACTCTTCAAGATTTTTAGGATTGAGAGATTCGTATTCGCCTTAACGGAATAGAATACCCGAGTTTTCTTGTATTTCTTAGAGAATGCCGATCTGAAACGTCTATACTTCTCCCTTATCTTTCTCTCACTCATAACATACAGTGGAGTACCATACTCTTCAGCAAGTTTTAGCGTTGAGACACCATCTAAATAAAGTTCGCCATCAACGTTTTCCAGAGGGCTCTTAATCATTTATTATCCTTTCCATCAAATTATTAATTAAAAATATTGCAAGTCACATCCTTCTGAGTTTTAAGCCTCAACGAGATCGCTGATTGCTTTCAAAGCTTCATCTAACCTCTTTTCGTCGACAAATATGTTGATTGCGGCTTTGCTTGTAGTCATCTCGATTATGTTTATCCCTTTATCGGCGAGTAACCTTGATATCTTCGCTATATATCCAGGCGAGTCTATGAAGTCTGGATTTACTAATTCCATAACGCTCACACTATCTCGCGAACTTATAGCCTTAAAGCATCCAAGGTTGTGAAGACGCCTAACCACATCACTTGGCGTCTTGACTTTCATAAACACTGAGAGAGAGTTCCCTCCGGTGCTTATGCCAAAAATTTCTCTTTTTCCGATTGTAGAGAATAGTCTACTAAGGTTTTCAGAGGTGATGTCCCCTATCAAAGTTATTGCGGTCAATCCACGATGACTTTTTACTTCCATGGGGTTGAATTTGAAAACTCCTGTTATTTCAGTCCCCTCTGAAGATAACTTTCCAGAGGAGAAATTAACGACTCTTAATTTTTGTCTGGGAAGTTTATATCTTAGAGCTTCTGGGTGGATTATTTTAGCTCCTCCGTGCGCAAGAGAAAACATTTCTTCCACGGTTAATGAGTGCAAAGGCTTAGCATTAGGAACAATTTTGGGATCGGCTGATAGAACGCCTTTGGTATCCTTTACAAGTATTATTTCATCTGCGTTTAGACAGTTTCCAATCAGAGTCGCTGTAGTATCGCTTCCACCCCTGCCAAGAGTAGTTATGTGTCCCTCTTTGTCTCTCCCTAAAAAACCACAGACTACTGGGATACAGTCTTTTAAGAGGGGTTCTAAATTCTTTTTGAGCCTTTTTCTTGTTTCTATTATGTCTGGCTTTGCGTTTTTAAAATTCGAATTCGTTATTATGGGCCATCGTTCCTGTTGTGGATCAAAATAGGTAGATTTGACACCAAGCAATTTTAAAGTGGAACAAAAGAGTCTGGCACTGATTCGCTCGCCCATGCCAACTATGTCTGAATAGTCAATGTCGCTGATGTGCCCGATGTCTGATAGATAGCTCAATAGTTTATCTGTGGTTTTGCCCATTGCGGAGACAACAACGACAATTTCCTTATATCCGGATTCTTTAACCATCTCAGCAGCCTTTCTAACCATTCTACTTGTTGAAAGCTCTGCTCCGCCAAATTTCACAATAGCCCTTCTAGTCATAAAAGTTTTCACCAATCAACTACTGAGTACATCATCAAGTGAGTAGACACCGGGTTTTGTTTGCTTAACTATCCATTCTACCGCATAAAGTGCTCCTTGAGCGAAGACGCCCCTAGAAAATGACACGTGTTCGATTAAGAGCATATCATAAACACCAGCGATGATGATTTGATGGATTCCAGGAATGCCGCCGCCTCTTATAGCGATCACTTCAATTTCTTCGGGTTTTCTAATGCTAATCCCACTTCTTCCATAAACGATTTTTTCATAACCCCTTATCTCGGAGACTTGTTTAGCCAAAGCCTCAGCGGTTCCGCTGGGGGCGTCTTTCTTGCCAGAATGGTGTGCTTCCACTATACTTATGTCGTAGGCTTTAGGTAACGTTTTCAAGGTTTTCAGGATTTTAAATAAGAAATTGATACCGATTGCAAAGTTGGGTGCAAACACAGCTGGCACTCTTGAAGAAACTATAGTCTTAAGTTGATTCATTTGATCATCTGTGAACCCGGTTGTCCCCATAACTATCCTTTTTCCAACGCTAGCTACTACAGGAATATTAGAAAGTTCAGCCTCAGGCGAAGTAAAGCTAATATATACATCTGCTTCTTCAATTGCTTTCCTAAGTTCTGAGGGATCGACAATCCTTACATTTGAGTCGCACAATCCAAGTTCACGGAGGGTTTTACCTTGTTTAGAATTATTGCCTCCAGCTATTGCTCCTGTTATCTCAAAGCCTCTGCTCACTGCTTCACGAATTATTGTGCTTCCCATTCGTCCTGTTGCTCCAGCAATGCATAGTTTAATCATATGTCATTCCCTTCCAGAATTTCTCCTCGTATAGTCTTTGCGATAGGTCTACGTCGAAGAAATCTTCAATGGGTTCAAGTATCCAAGGATTATTCTCATAGACTTTCCTTGTTGCTTCTAAAAGAATGTGTAATCCTTCTTTAGTCATTTTTCCTAATGGTTTTCTTGGAGGTCCCGCCGGCATTCCAAGAATATTCATGAGAGATTTATATGGGAGTGGGTTTCTAGCTTTAACCAAGACCTCTCCAAATTGAGTTTCTACAGCACTTCTTACAGTCACTACTTGGAAAAGCGGCTTCAAGGCTTCTGATAGTTTTTCTGCTTCGCTTAGTTTTCCTTCTAGAATTAGGGTGGTCATCTTTTGGACGGCGGCTGGAGCGATGTTAGAGGTTACAGATATAACTCCTGAGGCTTTAACCACACTGTCAATCATCATACTAAATGTTTTATCGTCGTCTCCAGACAATATGTTGAACTTCTCTCCGCAAAGTTTCCTCACTAGTTTCATGTTTTCTAAATCTCCTGTAGCCTCCTTTACAGCTCTGACATTAGAATATTGAGAGTGCAATATGGCTAGATCTTGCGGCAATAGTTGAGTTCCAGTTCTCCCAGGAATTATATATGGTATTATTTGAACTTCAGGAAAGCGCTCGGCCATCGGAGAAATGTATTCAAGTCTTATCTCAAGAGAGCTGGGACCATTGTAGTATGGATCTACTAACAGAACTGCCTTAATTCCCAGATCATAGGCGTGTTTGGTGCTTTCCATGGATTCTTGTGTGCAATTGCTACCCGTCCCGGCTATTGTAAGCGATTTTCCAGCATTGTATTCATGTACTTTTTCTATTACAAGGTTATGTTCTTCCCATGTTAAGGTTGGACTTTCCCCCGTTGTTCCTACAGCAAGAATTCCGTTGACGCCTTGCGAAACCTGGAAGTCTACCAAGGTTTTTAATCCTTCAAAGTCTACTTTGTAGTTTCTATACATAGGAGTTATCAAGGCAGTATAACAGCCTTTAAACATAGATCAACACTCGTCTTTTCATCATTTGAGTCCACTATTTTTAAATCAATCATATTTATAAAAATTTCGGAAAAATATCGGCAATTTAGGACTATTTACGGAAAAAAAATACAAAAATCGTACAGTCAACTTAATTCGTCAGAGTCCTATAAAAGTTTGTTCTGGCTTTTTTCAGAAATTGTTAAATTTCCCCTCATTTGACTATTAAGACAGAAAAGAAATGGACGAAATTGATAAAGAAATAATTAAAATTCTTAAGATCCGCGGGCGAGCTACCTATGGAGAAATTGGAAAAAAAGTTGGTTTATCAGAAGGGGCAGTTAGAAAGAGAATTAATGAACTTGTAGATTCTGGTGTAATAAGGCGGTTTACTGTTAAAGTTGGACTTATAGAAGGTGCTGAGGCAATTATATTAATTTCTTTAAATCCTTCCTTTCCAACTTCAAAAATCTCGAGTATCTTGATGAAAATACCAAATGTTGAAAATGTTTATGAGGTTACCGGACAATACGACATAGTTGCCTTGGTATCTGCTATGAATATAGCTGAGGTTAACGAGTGCATTGAGAAAATTCGCAGGGTAGAGGGAGTAACAAACACTAATACAATGATTATTTTACGTAACTGGTAGTTGATAGTCAAACAACAGTTATTCAAGCATTTTTAGTAAATCTGCCTTTGTTACAATACCTATAACTTTACCTTTCTTAGATATTAAGACAGCGGAATAAACTTGAAGAAGGCTTGAAAGTAAAGAAAGTGGAGCATTTTCTCCAACTTGTGGGAAAGCTTCTTCCATAATGTCTTTAACGAGAAGTTTAGATATGTGTTTTAAATCCTTGCCCGCCAGAACTTGGTTTAAAGCAGTTTTTTCTGAAATGCTACCAACAGAATGGTCTCCATCAAAAACCGGAAGCTGAGAATACCCATGTTTCATCATTATTTGGACAGCTTCCGAGACAGAAGCATCCTTTTGAATACCGACAACCTCAGCGTGAAGCATCTCTTTAGCGTGAAAATCTATGTGCGTTTCTAATCGTTCTAATGCATCAAAAATTGCTTTAACCTTGGAATAAGCAGGGTCGATTTTTCCTGATTCTATCTTCGCTACCAATGATTGACTTACACCGGCCATTTCAGCAAGTCTTTTCTGCGTTAAGCCAAGCATTTTTCTTCTTCTAGCGATTTCATTGATAGAGTGCAACATATTTTACAATTAGTATTAGCATGGATAAATTCTTTTCGGAATAAAACTGTCAAAAAAATATTTAAATTAGAATTTCCATTTTCCTTCAAATCCGAGGGGGCATTAAAACTCAAAAGACGAAGCATAGCTGAAATCAATCACAAAATAAAAAGTGGAGACATACAAGTTCTAACAGTAGACGAATTCAAAAAACTTGTTGAAAACAGTGGCGTCCAAAGGGCATTTAAAGAAGTTGATGTTGTGACAACAGCAACATTTGGACCAATGTGCTCTTCTGGGGCTTTTTTAAATTTTGGACACAGTGAACCACCAATAAAAATGGAAAAATTATGGTTAAATGACGTTGAAGCATATCATGGAATGGCTGCAGTAGACTGTTACATTGGCGCTACGAAAATGAGCATCACAAGGGGCTTTGAATATGGCGGTGGACATGTTATAGAAGATTTGATCTCAGGAAAGGAAATAGAGTTAAAGGCGGTAGCCTATGGAACTCATTGCTACCCAAGAAAAGTCCTTGAAACAACTTTTACGCTCAAAGATTTAAATCAAGCAATACTTGTCAATCCACGAAACTGCTATCAACGGTATAATGCCGCAACAAATAGCACAGACGAAACCTTATATACATACATGGGAGTTTTGCTTCCCAACTACGGGAACATAACTTATGCTGGTTGCGGCGAAATCAGCCCACTAATAAATGACCCAACATACGAAACTATAGGTGTTGGAAGCAGGATTTTTCTCGGAGGAGGAACAGGCTACATAATTGGTGAAGGAACTCAACATAACCCCAAAAGAGGATTTGGCACCCTGATGGTTAAAGGTGATCTGAAACAAATGCACCCGGAATATCTAGCTGGTGCAACCTTCCAAAATTATGGGGTTACCCTTTACGTGGGCATAGGCATCCCTATTCCAATTTTAAGTAAGAAAACAGTCGAAAAAGCAGCTATAAGAGACGAAGAAATTTTCACTAAAATACTGGATTACGGTGTTCCAAGCAGAGATCGACCAAGCTTACGTGATGTCTCTTACGCCGAGCTGAAATCTGGCAAGGTTGTAATCGCAAATAAAAACGTAAAAACCGCATGTACTTCAAGCATCAAAAAGGCTCAAGAAATAATGAAGAAACTTAAGGAATGGATAGCGCAAGCAACGTTCTATTTGACCGAGCCTGTTGAGAGATTACCAAGAGACGTAGAATACCACCACATGAAATGAGGTGAACGTTAATGCAGAATAAATTCAATAAAGAAAAGTGTGTTTCTTGTTCTCTTTGCATCGCACTGTGTCCTTACGAAGCGTTTCAATTGAATAATGGGACTGTGGAATATCTTCATTTGAGATGTATAAACTGTGAAGATTGCAGAGCGGGCGTAGGTTGCCCGAGGAGGGCAATAAACAAGTGATATACGTTTACAACAAGAGCCTTTTCAAATATGCCTTTACTATAAAGGAAACTAATTGCTCCATTATAGCAGACAAATCAGACGCAATCAAAGAAGGAGTATCCGCAATAATCGCTAACAGAAGGCAACTTGAGAAATATATTGAAGGCCATCCTAGTTTTCTCTATTCCCTTCAGCCAATTCAGGTAAATGAAGGCCCCCGAATAGTTAGACTGATGGCTTCAGCTTCTGTAAAGGCTAATGTTGGACCTATGGCTACAGTTGCTGGGGTCTTGGCAGATCTGTCAGTTGAGGCAATGACATACTCTGGAGCGAGGGTAGCCATCGTAGAGAACGGTGGAGAGATATCCGCTATATCAAACAGACCCATTGATGTGGCTCTTCTTGTAGGAGACCATCAACTTTCTGGAAGGCTAGGTTTTAGATTGGAGGAATTTCCAATAGGCGTTGCAACGAGTTCTGGAGTGTTCGGTCATGCATTAAGTTTAGGAGAAGCTGATTCAGTTACTATTTTTTCCGAAAATGCTGGCGTAGCAGATGCCGCAGCCACAGCAGTGTGCAACATTGTCAAAGGCGACGACTACTGCAAAGCAGTGAAAAGTGGAATAAACTGCGCTTTATCGATCAAGGGTGTGAGAGGCGTTTTTATCCTTTACAGGGGAATCACAGGAATCGCGGGAAAGACTCCAAATATAATTAAGATAATCAAGGAGGAAGAACACACTCAACACCAAAACTGAGGCTCAAAGGCTTATTCTGAAGATTGGCGGAACAAGCTTATCTGATGGAGAAAGAATAAGAAACCTAGCTATCGCAACGGCCGTTGAGTTTAAGAAAGGCAAAAAGATCGCTGTAGTCGTCTCTGCCATGGGAAAAACGACAGACATGCTAATTGAACATTTTCTGAAAGCTTGTGAAAGTAAATCCGAGATGCAAGAACTGGATGATGTTTTGTCAATGGGTGAACGAACTAGTGCAAGACTTTTTGCAGCAGCGCTTAAGGCCCAAGAAGTTGACGTAAGATATTTTGACCCTTCGGACTCTGATTGGCCCATAATAACCGATGACAATTTTGGCAACGCTAAACCACTCATCGAAGAAAGTATTCAAGCCATCAAACGCGCCATCTTACCCATGTTGGAGAATGGTACAATACCAGTCGTGCCTGGATTTATTGGAAGAACTCAGAAGGGCAAGGTCACAACCTTAGGTAGAGGGGGGAGTGACATAACGGCGTTCATACTGGCAAAAGCAATAGGGGCAAAAGAAGTTGTAATAATCACGGATGTGGATGGCATAATGACGGCAGATCCAAAAGTTGTTTCAAATCCTAGGAGAATAGCCAAAATAGATGCAAGAGAGCTTGTAAATCTTTGTGATTCTGGAGTTAAATTCATTCGTAGGAAGGCACTGAAATATCTTGATGGCTCCTTCGAAGTAAAAATTGTGAGCAACCACAGAAAAGAGATTGATTCCGAAGGCACTGTTGTCACAGGATGTTTGCCCGAAAATTCACATTACCTCGGATACCCTTCACCTGTATGCGTGATTACCATTGTAAGTAAAAGACTTGCAAATGAACCGAAAATTCTTCTAAACATTCTTGAAAGAATTATTAATAACAAAATTCCAATCCTAGCACGACTAATCGACATTGACTCGGCTTGCATCTGTCTTCCAGAGGAAAGGGCTAAAGAGGCGGTTGAAGCTGTTCATTTGGCCATCAGAGAAGGTGAATGTGGATCAGCAATGGCATTGAGGAAGAAACTGGCCTTTCTAAGAATTATTGGTGTGGAATCAGAGAATACCTCAAAAATTCTAAAACGTGTTACCGAATCTTTGGAACAGAGGGGTATAGACATTTTTGGAATACATACAGTGGCGTCAAGCGTAGCAATTTTTGTGGATTGGGCTGCGAAAGACGCAGCCTTGATTGCAGTCAAAGAAGTCTATAAATCTTTATGAAGCACAAACTTCTGATTTTAATGTCGTCATTTTACATTTTATTTCTAACATTATTGTTCTGTTATTATGGAGGTATTTCGCGTCAAAACCTTAAACACTTAACAATTAATCTTTCAATCTGCAACAAAATTCTAGTTTGAAGTTTCACATATTAAGCATTTACACTGTTTTAAAGCAGGCATTTCTTTTTGATGGAATTCACAAATTATACCTTCAGATCTTATTGTAACGCATGCTTCACACAATTTAGCTATTATTGTTTCTGCCGGCACATTATCATTTGCTAGTGTCTCAGCAAGTTCAGAAAGAATCTTCATAGTTTTCTCAGATTTTACTATTTTATCTGCAAACATCGCTCCTCTCTCACCTTTCACATACTGTGTTATCGCTGCGGGTGTTAACTCCATCTTTACAGAGGCATCAATCTTCCGCACATTATACTTTTGGATGAGATCTTTCATTACTACTGCTCTGATTGCTGGTAAAATATATTGAACTACAATCATACAGGGTGGTTTCAATTCAAGTCCTCCTTGTTTATTATAGTGGCGTTAGATTTATATTTAACGGTGTTAAATTTGTTTCACGGCGTTAAAAAGAGGAACATAAATGCCCCACACGCTCTCCACAACGAAACTTGAAAGAGTTACTAACATAGAGCTTGTTGAACTAAACAAGCTGAAACCTCATGAAGAGGTAGATCCTGTGCATTTACAAGATTTAATGGAAGAAATAAAGTCTGATGGAATTTTGAAGTTTGCTATCGCGGTTGAAAAAGATAATGACATAATTCTTGATGGCCATCATAGGGTTGCTGCCTTGAAAGAACTAGGATGTACTAGGATACTTGTTGTGTTTGTCGATTATAGCTCATCCGAAATTGAAGTTCAAAATCAAAGGAACACTATGGAGTTAACAAAAGAAGAGATAGTAAAAGCGGGAATTGAGCCAAAGAAACTGCCTCCGAAGACCTCTAAACATCTCATAAGAATTGATGGAGTTCTAAAACATATTTCAGTAATAGAAAAGCGTGTTGACATTCAATTAGAAAGGTTAAAGGAAGGATAAGTAAGTGATTGTGGCTAACAACATCACCGATCTTATAGGAGGAACTCCTATGGTTAGGATAAACAGACTTACAGGATCAAACGACGCAACACTATATGCAAAGCTTGAATGGTACAATGTCGGCGGTTCAGTAAAAGATAGAATGGCACTATACCTTATAGAATACGCAGAAGCCGCTGGAAAATTAAAGAGAGACAAAAAAAATACTAGAGGCAACTTCAGGAAACACAGGAATCGCCCTCGCCATGATTGCTGCAGCGAAAGGCTACAAAATCACCATCATAATGCCTGAGTCCGTTAGTTTAGAAAGAAGAAAGATAATAAAAGCGTATGGAGCTGAACTGATTTTGTCACCTGGAGAGAAAGGAACAGGAGGGGCTATAGAGTTCAAGCAAAAACTGTTGAAACAGCATCCTCAAAAATACATAGACCTAAACCAGTTCAAAGATCCTGCTAACATATTGGCACATTACCAAACAACTGGAAAAGAAATTCTAGAGCAAACAAAAGGAAATGTAAATATGATTGTGGTAGGTGTTGGCACGGCAGGAACAGGGGTTGGCACTTCTCTTCGTGTTAAAAGTTATAGACCAGACATAAAAGTTGTTGGCGTCATGCCTGAGTTGGGCGTTGGGATTCAAGGATTAAGAAATCCCAGAGAATCATATCCCACGGAGCTATACAGAAGAGAATACTTCGACGAAATTGTGGAACTCTCTGAGAGGGAGTTACCCGAAACGTTCGAAGTTGCACGAAGAGTAGCAAGAGAAGAAGGATTGCTCATAGGTATGAGTGCCGGAGCAATTCTTTATGTTGCAATGAAAAAAGCTAAAAAACTAGGTAAAGAAAAGACAATAGTTGCAGTTCTACCCGATTCAGGGGAAAGATATCTTAGTACGTCTCTCTTTCAAAGCTGACCAACAGAAAGGTATCATAAAGAAAATTTAGCGTCCTTTGCTAGTAAAACAGTACACCTAGAGACTCTCTCAAGTCTAGTTATTGTAACCATCTAAGTTTGCTGGTTTGTAATCATTTTTTCCCTAATTGCTTGACATTTTTTGGTTGCTTCTTTCACAGCCTTCATTAATGCTTGCCTAATTTGACTACCTTCTAACTCATAGATTTGCTTCGATTGTGGTTCCGCCAGGTGTTGTCACCATATCCTTTATTTTAGCTGGATGTTCTTGTGTTTCTAATATTAATTTTCCCGTTCTTAGGACAGTTTGCGCTGAACTATATAAGGATAGGTCTTGGGCAAGCCAACCCTTAAACCAGCATACATTAGGGCTTCGATTATTATGGAAATATATCCAGGCCCGCTGCCACTTAAGGCTGTTATGGCGTCCATGTGTTTCTCTTCAACTTCTCGGGGAATTCCCATCATATTTGGTATTTCTTCAGCATTCTTCTTATCATCTAAAGTTACATTTTCGTCGCAACAGTAAGCTGTGAAGGCTTCTTGCACCAAAACGGCAACGTTTGGCATTGTCCTAACAAATTTGGCTTTGGGAACAATTTTTTATAAAACTCTAAAGGAATAGTAGCCGCGGTGGAGATTACAAGTTTCCCTTTAATTTCTTCGCTTATTTACCTAAGAACGTTACCTACATCATTTGGTTTAACACACAAGAAAATAATGGCGAAACCTTGATTGTCTTTTTTTGATTAGCTTTCCAAATCCTTCAATCTTCAGTTGAACCTATTAATACTATACAAGATTGATGTTGTTTCTTCAAAGAAGCTTCCGTTAATGTTGAAAGCAAAATCTGGAGTTAAACATGCTGGTATGATAGACACCGTTTAAAAAACTAATGTCATCTTGAACTACACCAATAATAATTAAATATGTCGCTTGAAATGCTTGGCTCTCACATGTACGTATACACCACAGTGCCAGTTAACTCTTTGAGTCCTACTTCTTTAGAATATTAATCGCACGTTCATAAGTCTTATGTGACGCATTTTTTTAGAGGTAAACGTTCTGCATTTAATGTATTTAACATGAAGGTGTGTTGAAATGGCTGAATCTGCGGTTAAGGCATCCACTGGAGCTATTATAGATCTCACTGAAAAAGTACTGATACAGGTTTTACTTGTAGACAATGACACCGCGTTTTTGAAGATTGCTAAAGAATGCTTGGAAACAGAAGGCCCCTTCCAAGTGGAAACTGCCGTGTCTGTTGAAGAAGCCACGGAGAAAATGAAGAAGAAAAAGTATGATGCAATCGTTTGTGACTATGTAATGCCTGGAAAAGACGGACTTCAATTTCTGAAAGAACTTCGAGATCGTGGGAACAAAATTCCGTTTATCATGTTCACTGGGAAAGGTAGAGAAGAAGTAGCAGTTAAAGCGTTGAACTTTGGTGCTGATAGGTACTTTAACAAAATTGGCGACCCGGAAGCGGTGTACGGTGAATTAGCACATGGCATAAGTCAAGTGGTGGAAAGTAAAAGGGCAGAGGATGCGTTGATGGAGAGTAGAAACTACTTAGAAGCAATATTGAATTCCATCTATACTGGGGTTGTAGTCATAGACGGGGACACACATAAAATCGTGGATGCAAATCTCAATGCATTAGAAACAATAGGTGCTCCAAGAGAGCATGTGATTGGAAAGATATGTCACAAATTCATCTGCCCAACTGAAAAAGGGAAATGTCCAATCACTGATCTAGGGCAGACTGTAGATAGATCAGAACGTGTATTGTTAAGGGCAGATGGGGAAAGAATTCCTATTATCAAAACAGTCACATTGGTAATGTGGAGAAGTCATAAATATCTTGTCGAGAGCTTTGTGGACATCACCGAGCAAAAAAAAGTGGAACTAGAAATACAAGAGAGCCAAGAGAAGTTTAGACGGTTATTTATGAATAATCCTGAGGCTTCTGTTTATGTGGATTCAGATTTTCATGTTGTGGATGTTAATCCTCGTTTCACTGAGCTTTTCGGCTACTCCTTGGAGGAGGTTAAAGGGAAACGTCTCTTGGATCTAATCGTGCCCGAAGACAAAAGAGAAGAAGCAAAAAAGTTGGAAGTAAAATCGAAGGAGGCATATTCTTACTATGAGACTGTCCGGAAGAGGAAAGATGGGTCTTTGGTTCCAGTGTCCATATCCGCCGCTCCAATAATAGTTGAAGACAAAACCATAGGTTATGTTGGATTATATAGAGACATCGCGGAGAAAAAGCGTTTTGAAGAGAGACTCTCTGCGTTGAATACTTATGCTAGAAGTCTAAATACGGCAAAAAGCATGAATGAAATTTACGAATTAACATTAGACGCTATTGAAAAAACGTTAGGGTTTGAAATTGCATTTTTTATGATTGTAGACAATGATATGCTTCGTGTTGTTGCTCATCGTGGATATCCTAAATTCTTTTCCATTGCTCTGCCATTAGATGGAACGAAAAGAGGCGTAAGTGTAAAGGTAGCAAGAACGGGCAAATCAATCAATGTTCCAGACACGCAAAAGAATGATGATTGGGTTGAATTCATGCCGGGAATACGTTCTGCTATCGATGTACCAGTCAAAATTGGCGATAAAGCTCTTGGCGTTATAGGTGTAGACAGCAAAAGATTAGCTGCGTTCAGCGAAAAGGATCAAGAGTTGCTTGAAATTTTGGCGTCACACGCTGCCACCGCAATAACCAACTTGGAGAGCCAAGAGAAGTTTAGACGGTTATTTATGAATAATCCTGAGGCTTCTGTTTATGTGGATTCAGATTTTCATGTTGTGGATGTTAATCCTCGTTTCACTGAGCTTTTCGGCTACTCTCTAAAGGAGATCAAAGGGAAGCATATCGACGATGTGGTAGTGCCAAAGGGCAAGATAGACGAGGCAGAAACGTTGAATAGAAAAGCACTAGAAGGATCATTTTATCATGAAACTGTTAGGAAGAGAAAGGACGGGTCTTTGGTTCCAGTGTCCATATCTATTGCTCCAATCAGATTTGAAGGTAAACTTTTAGGAACTGTGGGATTGTACAGAGACATTACAGAAAGGAAACGTTATGAGAAAAGTCTTTCTGCGTTGAACTTTTATGGTCGAAGTTTGAACATGACGAAGAGCATGAAGAAGATCTATCGCCTAACCTTAGATGCCATGCAAAAAGTGCTGGGATTTGAGTATGCGGACTTAATGATGATTGACAGGAACATGCTTTGTATTGTTGCTCATCGTGGATATCCACAACCCCTTTCACTTGAATTGCCTCTTGATGGTAGTAAAAGAGGTATAACTGTGAAGGTAGTGAAAACTGGCAGTTCTATTCTAGTTCCAGATGTAAGAAAGGATAAGGATTTCGTTGGAGTTCAGCTTGGAGTTCTTTCTGAGCTCGCTGTACCCATCAAAATTGGGAGTAGAATTCTCGGAGTTTTAAACGTGGAAAGTAAAAGATTAGCTGCGTTCAGCGAAAAGGATCAAGAGTTGCTTGAAATTTTGGCGTCACACGCTGCCACCGCAATAACCAACGTGGAGTATGCTCAAAACTTAGAGAAATCCGCGCGTGAGATTAAAGCAAGTCAAGAAAGATTTGAAAAGTTGTTTATGAATAATCCGGAAGCAGCTGTCTACATGGATTCAAGTTTTCACATCTTGGACATTAACCCTCGTTTCGCCGAGCTTTTCGGCTACTCTCTAAAGGAGATCAAAGGGAAGCATATCAACGATATAATAGTGCCAAAGGACATTATTGAAGAAGGACGTATGCTGGATAAAAAAGCTGAGAAAGGATATGTTTATTATGATAGTGTTAGGAAGAGGAAAGATGGGTCTTTGGTTCCAGTGTCCATATCCGCCGCTCCAATTACCATTGAAGGGAAACTCGTTGGAGTTATAGGATTATACAAGGATATTTCTCACTTAAAGAAGGTTGAAAAAGAATTAAGAGATACCTTGGAAAAGTTACGTGTTGTTGGCAGATTGACTAGACATGACGTGCGAAATAAGCTATCTGTAGTCACAGGCAACGCTTACCTAGTTAAAAAGAAACTGACTGGTGACGACGAAACTTTAAAGTACTTAGAAGAAATAGAAAATGCTGTTAGACAGACAGAAAGAATTTTCGATTTTGCTAGAACATATGAATTACTGGGCGTTGAGGAATTAGTCTATATGAATGTCGAGAAAACTGTTCAAGAAGCAGCTTCGCTCTTTTCAGATTTGAAAGGCGCAAATGTGGTGAATGATTGTAGTGGCTTAACAGTTTTGGCAGATTCGTTACTAAGACAGATTTTCTACAATCTAATCGACAACTCATTAAAGTACGGTGAAAGAGTGAAGAAAATCAGAGTGCACTATGAAAGACTGAGTAAGAAACAGCTGAAGCTGATTTACGAAGATGATGGCGTAGGCATACCTAAGAAGGAGAAGGAAATGATTTTCAAAGAAGGCTACGGAAAGGGCACAGGCTATGGCTTGTACTTGATAAGAAAAATCTGTGAAGTGTACGGTTGGACAATTCAAGAAACAGGCAAACATGGCAAAGGAGCCCAATTCACTATGACTATACCAAAGATAAACAAAAGTGGAAAAATAAACTGGAAACTCCATTAACTAGTAATCGCAGCAAAACGCCAATGACTAAGTTAAGAAACATGGGAAAACTAAAGTTCGAAACTTTTAGAAGCTACTAAATTATGGAAACTATATGTTGTCATGCTTTTTTAGATACGCAAGAAAAATGTAGTGTAAAACTAAGTATTTTTAATAAAAATGAGAGACAAGAGATAGTCTCTCAGCAACCTATGTACCAAGCTAACAGTGTATAATAGTCTTCACTTTCCCAAAATTATTTTCGCAAAATCGAATTATCGCCTTTAAGAATCTGCTACTAATGTCTCTCTGTACATATAATTCTCCTAACGGAAAAAAGAAAACTGCAGTTACGCACATATTAGAATGTAGAGGGGATTTATCTCGAACTTCTATTCTATAATGGTAAGCGTCGAGTTGGTATGCTGCAAAGTTCATGCCGATCTGTTTCTAAGCCACCTTCAGACAAAGTTTGCGTACACCTCACAAACGTGTTTATAAAAAAGAGAAATATAACCTTTGTGAATCCTAGTTAAGAGAAAGTAGCCTGTCTATGTTATATTATCGACCGCCTTGAGTATGTCAGAATTCAGATTTTCAAACCTTCTAAGCCATTCGATTCTTTCTTTCTTCAGCTTGTTGACATAATTCACAATTTGCTCATGAGAATAGAATAAGTGCAAATCAAATTTTTCCATTAGCACCCCATTTGCTTTTTTAGGGATCAACACGTTAAAAAGTGGGTCATGTTTCCATTCTATAGAATTCCTAACGATCCCTCTTATAATCGCTGCCATTTCAGGTATTTCCACTCGAAGAGCTTGTTGGATGATTTTGTTACCATCTTTTCCGTTTTCCCTGATTTCTCCAACACCTCCAGTGTTAAGAAGGTAGCATTGAATTTTATCGCTATGTCTCTTTAAGAAATCGTAAAACCAGTTTCCCTCATAAGCTTCGTCACCGACAATGAAAGGGTTCGTTCCAACTTCCCTTACTGACTCGCCTGCTCGCTGAGGATCGCCTGCTGAAGTTTCTACCGACTCTCCCAACATAAATGCAGCAGCAGCTTGTTCTATTGTCAATTTTGAGGCAATGGGTACAACTGTGTTGCGCCTTGTAATGAAAATCACAATCATGCCATCCACTTCATTTATGGCTGGAAGATTCACGCTTTCAGACTTGTCTGCTCCTAAATCGTTTCTTTGAATTATTGCTCTCCCGTTCTCAGTCAAAGTTACATCATTAAAGTGTACGCTGCCAAGATAATCAACCATCACGTTCTCAAAAATTGTGTCTTGACTTATAGCCGCTCTGAATATTATCGGTTGCACTTTTGGATCCAAATATCCAGTTTTAAGATAAAACCCCTTCTCACTTCCAAGCGCTGAACCATCAGATCTAATAAAAACTACGTCGTCTTGAACGATTTCTTGTCCCTCTCCATCTTCTAGTAAACCGTGGTTATGGCAGGCATGAGTAGTTTTACCAGTAGCACTAAGCCCGAAAAGAATCATATTGTATCGCCTAATTCTTCCCGTGTTGTCCCTAGCTTTGACAATTTTGGCTCCTGCATGAACCCCCAGCATTCCTCTCTGCTTTGCAGCCCACATTGCCATTCTTAAAAAACCCTTTTTAGCCTCCCCATAGTAATCCGTGCCAAGGATGTAGGTAACTCCTATTTCGGGGAATACTAGAATCTGTCTATCTTTTTCTTGCCACTCAGGTACGTAAAGTAGATAAAGCTCTGGTCCTGGGGCTTCTTCTCTTAATGGAAAGAGAGTCTGCCCAACCATGTAAGCAAGACGAATCATTTCTTTTCGATGAACAGATACGTAAAGTGTGCATTGGGGATTAAAACATGGATTGCCACCCATCGTCCTTTCGACACACACTAAGGGTGTCTTTTTTATGTAGTTATGTATACATTCCACCGTTTTGGAAGCGTTACTGAGAATTTCTTTTTGCCTCTGGTTTAATTGATGTTGAAGCACTTTTGGGCTTCCTACATGTACAGTTAACCAAGCGCTTCGATTTTTTACTGTAGACACAAAGTTGTAGTTGCCATAAACAGTTCTAACACCGTACTTTTCAGCTATTCGCCTAAGTTCTTGCGGTTTCGGATGAGCTACATTATCACCATAACGCAGACTTTTCATTGTATTTAACACTGATTCAAGCAAAGTTTCAACATCGTAATTAGTTATTTCCTGCATTTTGTTTCAGCCTTAAGGTTGGAAGTCGTATGCAATTTGTTTTTAAAAGCTTTATACTTTCTAATGAACTGCTACCAGTAACGGCCACACTCTTCAAGGTAGCTTTTTGTTTGATGACCATGTGCTCACCCTTATCAGATTTTACTTTCGTAGCTCTAACAGCAGTCTTGATTATAAATTTTAAATAAAAGATATTGTATATTTTCCAAAAAATAGAAAATTTGGTATGTAAAAATGTAATAATTACAATTGCATAGCTGAAATTTAACGTGAAGGATGTAGAAATACTAACATTAATACAGAACAATAATAAACTTTCAGCTAAAAAAAATTGTGTGTTTTGGATGGTGAAAGTTGTTACTTGAACCAATTTTGGTATGGTCGAGTATCTTATAAAAAGGAATGCGTTCAAGTTCTTATTTAACTCAAGTAATGGATATCCCAAAATATTCTAAATATCTTTTACGTGTCTTTTATTTGCTTTCTCACATTAGCAGTTAATGTAACTGTTGCCCTTAGCAAATCGGCTGGATGCTTCTTATCAAGCATTTCTGTTATTTGTTTAATTTTCAGCGTATCCATTTTTTCCCTTTTTTCAGATATATACCTAAAACCCTTTCCATGTTAGGTATGATTTTTGAATTTTATTTATACTATCTGTTTGAAAGCAAATATGCAGAGGAACAAAAAACTGAACATGAAAACAAGGTCTTCTTACATGCCCCAAATAACGACACACATAAATCCATGTGGAGTTTTGGTTTTTCTTAAACAATGCTATTAATCCATCATTAGTGGTGGACCCACATAAAACTATTTTGTCATACGGGGACCATATTCAAACTTGAGTTAAAATTCTCGTTCCAACGTGTACTATCGAGACTTTTTTTCTTTTAAAGACAACTGTGTCTATCTATTTAACTTTTTGGAAATGCTAAAATTAGGAGTTGGCGGTGAGAAATGGTAACTGTGGATCCAGCAGAGTTAGTATGGAATCTTGCTTTAATGGTGTGGGTGCCTGCTTTTAGTTGTTCATACCATAAAGATGTAGTTGAGTCTGCATAATTACTATTATAAGGTGATTGCCAAGAAGCAGAGTTCGATTTATCTTCGTCATCAATTTTTAGTTGAATACCTTTGCCCCTATAATCCTCAATTGCATCGTTAGGGCTTCCTCCAACATATAGCATAAGGCAGTCTGCGTCTCTTGCTAACTGGAGATTTAAAACAGCTTGAGCATCATCAACAAAAGTCTCTGAAGATGTAGAAACAGAGGTTATTGATTGCACAAATCCATACGTGATTAAGTTGACTGGAAAACTAAATACTATTAACTGTCGCTCGTTTATCGTTGTTACAGAACCAGCTGCGTTTGAAAAGAATCTACCCTTAATAGTGTGAGAACCAGCACTTAAAAGACCTACATACGCTATTGTAGCTGAGTTAGCGTAATTACTTGCATAGGGCGACTGCCATTGTCTGGTGGCAATATCTATTCCATCTATATTTATGGTCACTCCCTTTCCCCTTGCAGGTTCGGTTGAACCTCCACGGTTTCCAGCGTTATACAAAATGAGACTCACTGAGTCACTGCTCAGTGTAAAGGTCAAAATTGCTTGGGGGTCGTCAACAGGCGTGCCTAAGGCAGTTGTAGAGGCAGTCGTTGACATCGCATAGTTTGCTTGCACGTTAGGAAACCAAAATGCCACAATTTGCCTTGTATCAATTCCAACAGTAGCGCCTACAGAATTTGCGAAGAATCTTCCCTTGATAATATGAGCGCCAGCAGTTAGATTAGTTGCATAAATCACTGTAACTGAGTTTGCATGGTTGCTACTATAAGGAGATTGCCACGAGAAAACTGCGTCTACCCCATCAACGTTTATGGCACATCCCTTGCCCCTAAAGTCTTCAGTTGAACCACGTCTGTTTCCAACGTTGTAAATAATAAGGATTTGAGAAGCTTTGGCTAGGTTAATATTTAAAATAGCCTCGGAGTCATCAACTGGTGTGGAAGAAGTTGTCGATACTCTATTACTTGAATATTTAAACATTCGTCCATATTCTAAACTTATAGGTGTTATGATAACTGTTACAGTATATGATATTATCGAAGTCACAACTTGAGAATACAGAATTGAAAAGAGAATAGCTAAAAATATTGCTCCAGCAAGTTTTCCTTTAAGCCTTTTGTTCAACAGTTGGTTTCTCCTTTTCTTCCTCCAAATAACACATTATGGTTTCATGATCTACAGTCTGCGGCTTTTTTGGATTTTTCTGCGTTTTTCGATTGGCTTTCTTTTTACTGGGCAAACTAACTTCAAGTTTTTTAGTCACAGAACTTCTCCAAACCAGAAAGTCGTTGATTAATATTCCCCCAAAAATCATAGCAGCAAATCCTCCATATGCACATGCGTAACGAGCATAATCTCCCAACAGATAATAAAACCCATTTTGTTTTACCCAGTCAAAGAGAGCCAAATTAGCTGCCCAAAGACCAATAAGTAACGCAACCAATCCAAGAATAAATTTTAGCTTCGGATAAAGAATTTTCTGTTCCATAGTCTCCCTTCCAGAAAAAAGGATAGAAACTTCTAAAACGAGTCTTGAGGTAGCGGTGTGTACTGGAATGTGACTGTTACTTGTGTTGTTTCGTCTGTCTGGTCGTAGGAGTACAACACACTGATTAAGTAGTATTTTGTAGTTGATAGGCTTTGATGAATATAGCCAGAATCATCAAGTGTTAGCCCGTCTATGTATGATTTAGTTATTGACCCTGTTGGAGCTTGATACAAGGTTTCGTCTGCCCACGATGCACCGGTCCAATATTTCACGGTAATCCGAAACTTTGAGAATTTGCTGCTGTTCACTACTGAAGTAAGCTCAATCTTTACTGCACAAAATTTGTTTCCATCTGTTACAACTTTGAAAGCATAGGTGTTAGGGTCCAAAACACTGCAGTTTGGCTCAGCAAGACCTCCTGGTAAGTATCTCACTTTATCTACATCGTTTACATAAACGGTCCATGAATCTGATGTAGCTCCTATTGCAAATTGCTGTACTGGTGTTACGGAAACATCTGCTCTATAGGTTATCAAAGCCAACGCTATTATCGTTAGAGAAGCGAGACATATAACGTCTTTCACTCCAATTATTGCGCTAATTTTTTTATCATTCTCATTTTCATTTCCTCAAAGTGGTAGTTCTGATTCGGATTTGGAAAAGCACATTTAAATGGTTTATGAATTGCAGATTCATATATGCGTTTAAGATGAAAATTTGTTTTAATTGAAATTTATCACGATAGTTAATGAATCAATAATCACACTATTAAACATAAAGAAAAAGCGAATAGTGACTAATAGTTTAACAAACATTAAACTTGACGAGAGTTTGCATTATTGAAAATCAGAATACCTTTTGGCATGTCTAAGGAACTAAGCTGTTTAGCCTAAAATGCATGTTATTCATTAAAAATACATAATATCGATTATTCCTAAAGACTCGACGCACAATGATATTAATGGAACTGTTAAGAACTTCTGAAGAGGATGAAAAAGCCAACAAAAAGCTTAGGGATTTCACAACTTCATTAACCAAACTTAGTGTAAACTTAAACATTATGGAGTAATCAATAAAAACAAATATTCATTTTCCAACAGATTCATGAGAAACTTAAGAACTTGTGTGTTGAAGAGAGTCTTTTAGTGTGTTGAAATAACTTGAATTCCTGTTTCTTCGCTAAAGGTTTAGGTTAAAAAGTGCTTGTAGACTGGGTGTCCTTTAAATCGCAAGTTTGTTTCGGATTTTTCTATTGTTCCGCTTGGCAGTCTTATACAGAGAGAACTGACAATGGCTCCGTTTTTAACGAATCTCACGCCGTCTAGGAGTTCGCCCTTTGTCACTCCAGAAGCCGCGAAAACCAACTCGTTGCCTTTAGCTAATTCGTCTTCTGTGTATGTTTTTTCCACATCAACGCCTTCCATTTCTAGTCTATCCAGTCTTTTTGGGTCGTCTTTTTTGTCTTTCCACACTTTCACAAGCATTGTGCCGCCTAGACACTTAACAGCGGTTGCTGCGATTGTTGCTTCTGGTCCCGCACCTGCGCCGATGAGAAGGTCGACGCCTGAGCCTGGGATGCATGTGACGACTGCTGCGGCGATGTCTCCGTCTGGAATGAGGATTATTCGTACGCCTAAATTTCTGAGAGTGTTAAGAATGTCTGTGTGTCTTTCACGTTCTAGCATTATTACTGTAAAGTTTTCAAGAGGCAAACCTTTTTCTCGAGTCACTGTCCGCACAATTTCTTCGACAGACATGTCCAGAGAAAGTTTTCCGGCAGAATGATAGTCGGTTGCCACTTTGAAATAGTATCCGTCGTCTGGAAGCATTTGGAAACATCCGGCAGGTGCGCAGGCAAGAGCGGAAATGGCGTCTTTTCTGCCTTTAGAAGCAGCGGTTGTGCCGTCAACTGGGTCTACGACAAACTCGACTTTTGGACCTTTTCCTGTTCCTACTTTTTCTCTTTTTAAGAATGCTGGGGCGTTGTCTTTTGGTCCTTCGCAGGAGATAACTTCTCCTTCCACGTCCGTCTGCGCTAACACAGCTCTGGAAAATTTCACGGCGTTCGCATCTATCAAATCTGGGTTGCCTTGACCAATGTGTAGTGCAGCGCCCACTGCCGCTGCCACCGTGATTCTGGTTAATGAAGGCGCTAAAGCTCTAAGAGATACCATCTGTCACGTACTCCTATTCACGATAATAATTAAGTTACTTGTAAATCATTTTCGGCTTTCCAAGTATTTGTTCATTGACTTCTTTTATGCCTAATCCGTTTTCTTTTGGGAAGATGCGCACCGAATTTTTCACTTTTGTTCCGCCTTTTTTCACAAGTTTATCTTTTATTAGGATGTCAGAGTCAAGGTCTGCGTGCTGTATGTTCTTTGTTGCAGCGGCTAAGTGGGTTCCGGCTGCTATGCCTATTTCTGATTCTCCCATGCATCCAATCATGCATGGTACGCCAGCAGCTTCGGCAATTTCTGCTATTTTTCTGCCTTTCAGTATTCCGCCGCTTTTCATTAATTTGATGTTTATGAGGTCTACGGCTTCGGCTTGTATTAAGCGTAAGGCATCTTCGGGTGAGTGGACGCTTTCGTCAGCCATTATTGGGATGGGCGAGTTTTTCTTGACTTCTCTTAAGCCTCTGGTGTCTTCGGCTGGAACTGGTTGTTCAGCAAATTGAATGTCGAACTTTTCCATTTTTTTGAGAGTTTCTATTGCTTGTTTTGGTGTCCAGCCTTGGTTGGCGTCAATTCTTATCTGTATTTGACTACCTACTGTTTCACGAATCAGTTTTATACGTTCAAAATCTTCGTTGGGGTTTACTCCCACCTTTACCTTCAAAGCCTTAAACCCTTTTCTGACAGCTTCAACAGCGTCTTCAGCCATTTCTTTAGGCGATTTTATGCTTAGTGTCAAGTCGGTTAAAACTTCGGCGCGATATCCGCCCATTATTCTATAGAGAGATTTGCGGCAAGTCTTTCCTAAAATATCGTGCAGTGCTATGTCGATGGCTGCTTTTGCGGCGGGATTGCCTTTAACAAGCGAATCCATTATTTCCATGTCCTGTTCGATTCTTAGGGGACACATGCCAATAAGTTTTGGAGCAATTTTGTCAAGAACTTCAATAACTGTTTCTGGGGTTTCACCGGTTACTCGTTTAGATGGCGAGGATTCTCCCCAACCAATAACATTGTAATCTGTAAGTATTTTCACGATTACGTTGCGGCTTTCCGTGCTTGCACCGGGAGCTATCCTAAACGGTTCTTTATATTTTAGGGTGACCATGTAAACTTCGATTTGCTTGATTCCCAATTGTCGTCACCGTTTACAAGTTTACGTTTCTTTGGAAAAGCTTTACTGAAACTCTCCTCTGGGCGTTTTCTCTCGTTTTCTCAGTCCCTTAAACTTTAATTTTGCTGTTAGGATTTTCTCGGTTGCGAACAATCGTGAAGCCAAATACATTACGACTAGCGTGAAAGCGGTGACATAGACTATGCCAATTATGGCAGTTAAATAGTCGCCTATTATGATGGCTTTTGATGCGATGATTGGGTGACTATAAGGAATTGCGTAAAGAAGAATTTTCAACGCAAGAGGCAACGTGTTAATGTCCAGATACATTAGGGCAAGTGCTGGAATGAATATTAAGGGGTAAATGTAGCCGACGATGGATTGAGCACTTCGCACATCTTCAACAAACGCGGACACAATTACCGCTAACGCCAACGCGGAGAGCAAAGTGACAAAAAGCGAAATTCCTAAGAGCAAATAACCAAAAACTGAGGGGACGAGTCCCAAAGAAGCTAAATCAAGTGATGTTCCAGCTGGAAATGTGGCTGTGAACGAGCTCATGTAATAGTTGAAACCAAGCATGTAGGCTAAAGCGCCTATGCCTGCTACAAGAATTGTGCCTGACAATTTTCCCATGAGAATCGCAAAGCGGTCCATGGGTAAAGTTAGTAGCGTCTCCAGTGTTTTCTCTTCTTTCTCCATCGCCACTGAAGTTGCAGCTATTTGCATGGAATAGGTTAGCAAAATCATAATAGTAATCGGCATTGCAATTGCTTGTGAATACATTAAAGTGGTGAGGATGTTAGGGTCAACGCCTTCCACAACATTTCCTTTGATGATTGTTGACTTGTTAATGGCAACCGAATCCGGAGCCCAATGACGATTAAATTTGTAGATTAAATTGTCAATCACTGAAGAACCGATATTTTCAAAGAGGCTGGCTCCCGAAAAGGCTCCATAGAATCTTACGTAAGCAATTACGCTTTGATTACTCTGGTGTTGGTTCATTTTTGCGCTGAAATCTTCTGGAATTTCTATAAGATATGTAATATTGTAGTTCGCCAGCAGTTCCAGAATCGTGTTATTGTCAAGAACTTTGTTGTTTTCAACGGAAACTCTTGCTGAAAAATTGAGAAATGCTATTAGAGAGGTTGACCAATTTCCCCCGTCATTGTTCACGACCAGCACGGTTGCTTGTTCAGCTTTTTCTTGAGCGGATTGTATAGAATAGCTCATTATGCCGCCTAAGATAGGAAACATTAGCAAAGGTACAATTATCATTCCCAATAGTATCTTTGGGTCTCGAACAAGCTCCTTAAGTTCTTTCAGTAAAAAGTTTCCGAATCCCTTAAGCAAGTCCAATCACCTTCGCAAAAACCTCCTCCAAATTTGCGCTTCCAAACTTTTCTTTCAGTTCACTGGGCTTTCCCTCAGCAACGACTTTACCTTTGTTTATTAGCGCGACTCTGTCGCACACGTGTTCAACTTCGAGCATATTGTGACTTGAGAGCAGTACTGTTACATTGTGTTCTTTCACGTATCGTTTGATTATTTCTCTAACATGATACGCGTGTAGAACGTCCAGTCCGCTTGTCGGCTCGTCCAATATGGCAAGTTTAGGTTTGTTCATTAAGGCTCTTGCCACGAGAAGCCTTCTTTTCATTCCTTTGCTGTAAGTTTTAGTTTTATCCTTTAAGCGTTCACCCAAACCAGTTATTTCAGCTGCTTCGTTAACCATTTGTTGTGCCTCATCCTTGCTTCTCGTGTTAAATTTAGCCATAAATTCCAGATATTCCCAGCCGGAAAGGTTTCGGTAAGCGCCCGCCTCCTCAGGAAGATAAGTTATGATTTTGCGCACTTCAGCTGCTTCTTGAACAACATTTAACCCGAAAATTTTCATAGTGCCTGATGTTGGCAAAAGCAAAGTAGCGGCTATGCGCAGGGCGGTTGTTTTTCCAGCTCCGTTTGGACCAATAAGTCCAAAGGTTTCTCCATTCTTAACGTTGAAACTTAACCCGTCCACAGCGCGAATTTCGCCGAAGTTTTTAACAACATTCACTGCTTCGACAGCCAAACTCAATTTTTCAGCACCAAAAGCTATGCAATTACTGGGGCTTTAAAAAAGTTGCCACAAATTTTTCTTGAGAACCACTGTTATGGTGGGGCTGGCCGGATTTGAACCGACGACCTTTCCCCGGAGACAGCGCTTGGCTGTTCCTACGGGTTTCTCTATGACCGCTCCAGAACTTCTTCATTCCGCTTTGCGGTCCGCAAACCCGTTTGTTGCATTCTGGAGCCCGTCGTCATACCTTCCTAGACTACAGCCCCGTTATGTTTGTGGCATTAAATTTACTGTAGAGGATAAGATATATGCGTTATTCCTTCACTTTTTCGAGAGAATAGAATAGCTAGAGAATTTTACGAGGCAGATGTGCGAATGCTTAGTTATCTTAAAGTATTTATGATTGATTTTGATAACGTGTGTGTTTGTGGAGGGCGTCTATAACGGTAAATGAGTCAGGCGGAGATGCGCGAAAGAAATGTGTTCTTTACCAAGAAGTAGACGGTACTCCTTATGAAGTGGATTTGCCGTTAACTTCTAACGTTGACCCGTATGAATTAAGAGAAAAAATTGGTTTGCCCTCCTACATAGACCTCAACTATTTTCCATTAAAAAGCGCCATGGTAACCCTTTGGGCGACTATAAACGCGCCTAAACTTCATGAATTATATCCAGAAGCTTTCGAGAAAAAAATCAGCGACAACCCTATTCGTGCCTTGCTGTTTGGAGGAGCAGCGGTCAAAATTCTATGCAAAAGCGCAAACGCTGGCGGTCCATTAGCGAGACACATAAAGGATATAGATTTTATTATTCCTAAGAAGCAAGGAATGAGTTTTTGTAAGCTTCTTTTAAACATGGATAAAGCGTTCGGCACACAGTTTAAGTATTTTCGAACAAAAGGCGATGTGCTTTTTAATGCCATGAGGCAAGGTCAGCGATATAGGATTAGAACAATAAATGGCATTACTGAAGAGGGGTTTCCGACAGTTACCGTGCTGGATATTTTCTGCGATTACATAGACTTGCGTCATAGAATAGAAGTTAAAGACTCCTTTGAGAACTGCAGAGAAAACTTGTGCACAATTGGTCTGGAAAACCTAATACTTTCCAAGTCACAGTTTATCATGGACTATCCTAAATCGGAAACTCAAGTGCTAAAAGAGCACAAACAAGAATTCAGAATCTTACCATACGAACATTACGCCTCGGATAAGATTGTTTTGGGAATGGAAGAAAAAGATGCGAGAGACGTCTGCGCAATTTTCTTGGACCACCCAGTAGGCGAAGGAAAAGATGAAATCAGCCCAAACAAGATGAAGAAGGCTTTGGAAAAAGACAGAAAACTCGCATTAACCGTCACACTCAACCTTCAGAACTTGGCGAATAGAACCGAGTTTATGGAAAAGTGGCTGAAGAAAAGTGACGCTACAACCATTTCCAACAGAATAAACGAGCTACTGAAGTATTTGCCTAAAGTCGACAAAAAATGGGACAAACCGTGGTGGAATACTGCGGTTGAAACCCCAATGATTGAATAGTAAAGCTATTTCTTACGTATCAACTGTTTTATTGTGTTGTAGGCGTCTTTTCGGGACATTCCTGCTCTTGAAATCGGCAGCTCTATCGTTTCTTTTTCCGAATACAGTTTTATGTAAACTTCACGTTTTGGAGTAACATACATCGTTGCATCTGTGAAATTTGACCATTTGCCTTCTCTCACCATTTTCCCTTCTTGAATAGTAAACCCTTGACTGTTAAGGGAGAGAACAGTGTGGTAGTTGCTCTTATAAAGACGGTATCCTCCCACTAATGATAAGGCTGTAACTATCAACAAGGGCAGAGGCTGAACAGCTTGACGCCACCCGGCAAGAGCAATAGCTACTAAAAACAGAATGCCCAAACCAAGGATTATAATGAAGCTTTTCATATAGTTTGGTAAGTCGAAAATTTCAAACTTTGCTTCTGTCAACTTGAGGTGTTTGGCGAGTCCTTTTCCGAGGACATTGTTAGATGAGACATTTTCTTTTGACGCAAGACTGAAAGCAACAACACCGATATTTTTGTCAACCAAATCGTTTATCGTGTTTTTCATTGTTTTATCGAATGGTTGGTTCTGAACCAAGCCTAGAAAAATCCATTCATCTTCGCCAAACTTGCTCTTTAACGAAATAATCATTTCTCTAAAAGATTTAGTGTCTATTGTTGGAGATGTGTAAATTAGAAAGTTAATCTTGTATTTCGGGGTCACCAAGGCTGAAAATATTTTGGAAAGAAAGAATCCTTTTTCTTGTAGGCTTCCCGAGGCGTATATTGGGAAAACGGTATTGCCAATTTTATAGTCTCTATGTATTTCGCTGAAGTTAGCCAACCACCTTAAATGTCCTTTGGCTATTTGTTCTTCTACCATGTCAACAACAAAGTTAAGTTCATACAATTTCCAAACACCAATGACAATGTAAAAATAAAAAGAGGGAGGATATTTAAGGCTATTCTGGTGGGATGCTAAGGTACAGTGTTCGCATGTCAACGCCCTTTGTTGTGTTGCGATACATGAACCCTAGATACAATAGTATTCCCGCGATTATGCAGCCGAAGAACCCAATCGCGCTTATAATGTCTGCAGTTGCCGCTCCAGTTGTAAACAGAGACCATATCCACGGCGATTCTTTGATGAAGATGTAAAGGCAGAAGGCTCCGCCGAGTGTTGCAACAAATCCTAAGGTGACAACTGCGCCTATCGAATGCTTGACAGCTGCGCGGTCATAGATTTCTTTTCTTTCTAGCGGAAGCAACATACAAGATATACAGAACATCGTTAGGAAGAACGCGTCAAATATGTCTGTTCCAACGACACCTGCAAACGCCAAATAGCTTGCCGCACCAGCTGGAAAGTCTGCTTCAGCCATACACGCTGGAATAGCAAAGATAGCTGTGATTAATATTGCCCACACTGGGGCGTGCCATCTTTCGCTGACGTATGAGAACTTTTCGGGCATCATTCTGTCAAATGACATGGCGAAGAAGGTTCTAGAAGCGACAAGTAGGAATGGTGGGATGTCGTTGGCAACCCAGAGTACAGCACCTATCGCTATGAGTATTGGAAGCCAGCTTATACCCATACCATTAGCAATGATAGATGCAATTCCAGTACTCCATGCACCTTTGAAATTGGGGATGGCAGCATTTCTAGCCGCTACCACAGTGTCTTTAACACTGCTTGGTGGGTAACTTAACCAAGCGTATGCTTGGAAAAAGCTCCACTGATGTCCCTCAGCATCCGTGTAAGGCTCCACATTCATAGCAGCTATTGCCGAAAGCGAAGAGGCCAATAGATAAACTACCATTATAAGCAGTCCAGCAACCAAAAGCACTTGAGGAAGTTTTTTGTTCGCTTCTTTAACTTCTCCAGCTAAGAATGTTGTGGCATACCAACCCATGTAAGCCCAAAAGGCTCCACCTAGCGCAATTGAGAAGGCGTCAAAGAAGCCGGCGGGGTTGGCTGTCATGCCTGTCTCATTTGCGACTCTCACGAATGTGCTTGGTGAGGCACCCATCACGTTTTCAACACCAGTTGCGATTGCTGTTGGGTTCATTGCACCAGCTATCCACATCGCAAAGAATATGATTGTAATCGCTGCGGGTATATAGAATATGACTTCCATCAATCGTCCATACAGCTTTGTTCCCAGAAGTGCAATAATTGCAAATATCCAGACTATCACTAGACCTCCGAGGAAACGCCCAGCAACACCGAAATCAAAGGCTGTTGGAGCCATTGCAATGCCGAAGAATGTTTCGATTCCCTCAAAAACTGCAACGCCAATCAGTCCATAGCTAAACGCTTCTGCGAGGAACATTAGCCATCCAGACATGTAACCTATTGACGGGTGGATAACTCTCGATATAGTAACGTAGCCACCACCCGACCTTGGCATCGCCGCCGCAACGTAGCCTGCTGCATACCCAGTAATAAGCACGATGAAACCGCAGACAAGAAATGCCCAGAATATCGCTGGAAGACCTAGTGGCATCCAATCTGTTGGCATCGGAGCAGGTCCAGTAAACTGGAATGCACGTTTCTGCCAGCCTAAGCCGATGACATGGCTGAGGATTATTATGACACCCAAAGTGAATCCAATTTCTCTCACGAGTCCAGTTGCTTCCCTAGCAAAAAGTCCAGGCTTACTTGAGGCCATTTTTTATAATGCACCCAATCTCAAATGTTTTAATGCTGAGAGCATTTAAAACTTTCCATGGTAACGTATATTTTAAATAACTCGGCGATATTAAAAATAGTTGAATTTGATGGAGTATGCATAATTGAGCTTTCTGTTTGGAAGAAAAAAGGAAGAAACGACTAAGATACTTTTTGCCACGGACATGCATGGGTCAGAAGGTTCTTGGAGAAAATTCCTAAACGCTTCTGCCATGCTTAAAGTTCACGTGGCTATTTGCGGTGGAGATTTAACTGGGAAAATGATTGTTCCCATAGTTGAGCAGAAAGACGGAAAGTACACCTATTACCTTATGGGTGGAACACACACCACCGACTCAGCTGGTCTAGAGAAAGCCTTCAAAGACATTAGAGGAATAGGCTACTACCCACACGTGACTAACGAAAGCGAATACGAAGAAATGACCAGAAACCCCAAAAAAGTAGACGAAGTCTTCCATGACGTTATGATATCAACACTGAAACGATGGCTCGACCTCATCCCAGAAAAAGTTCCAAGCGAAACAAAAGTGGTTGTTTGCCCTGGGAACGACGACAGATTCCCCGTGGACGAACTAATCGAGAAACACAAAAGCGTAATCAACGGAGAAGGCAAAGTAATAAAAATAGACGACTCCCACGAAATGGTAAGCTGCGGATGGGTAAACCCCAGTCCATGGAAAACAGCTCGCGAAGAGGAAGAAGACAAACTCGAGGAAAGACTTGAGAGGTACATCTCTCAGTTGACAGACATTAAAAATGCCATATTCAACTTTCATGCGCCACCATTTGAATCCAAAATAGATGAGGCGCCACTTCTGGACAAAGATTTAAACCCAATCATCCAAGGCGGAAGCGTAGTAATGGTTCCAGTAGGCTCAAAGGCTGTACGGAAAATGATAGAAAAATATCAGCCTTTCTTAGGCTTGCATGGTCACATACACGAATCTGCAGGCTGCATAAAAATAGGCAGAACACATTGCGTTAACCCAGGAAGCGAATATGCTGAAGGAATAATCAGAGCATTCTTCATAGAATTTAAAGGAGACAAGCTAAGCAGGCTCCAGAGAATAGAAGGTTAGAGGCAGCGCCTAATGGCTTGGTTGTTGGACAAGGAAATTAAAAGAGAACTACCAGCAGAATGGAAAGACATAGTTCCAACCGAAGTTTTCATGCAAGAAGCAGAAAAAATAGTTGAAAAAGCCAACCAAAAAGGCATAACATTAAGAATTATGGGTGGATTAGGAATAGCCATACGCTGCCGAGACTTCAGAGACTTTGCAATGAAATTGGGAAGAGTCGGAACAGGCGTTGTCCAAGGTCAAGAATACAGCGACATAGACTTCATATCGTACGGCAAGCATAGAGAAAAAGTTAAAGAATTTTTTGGAGAAATCGACTACGCAAAACGAAGAGCAACGCTTTCTTCAGCAGCCTCTGACAGACAAATATATTATCATCCTAAAGGCTGGTTTTACGTGGACGTTTTCTTCGACAAACTGTTAGTGGCAAACCATCCCATCGACTTCAAAGGAAGACTTGAACTTGAATATCCAACAATCACAGCCACAGACATGCTTCTTGAAAAAATACAAATGTGGGAAGCCTTCAGCACTAAAGACCTAAAAGACTGCTTGCTTTTGTTAAAAGCCCATGATGTCAAAGAAAAAAGCGAGAAACAATGCATAGACTCTGCATACATAGCCAAAACTCTATCACAAGATTGGGGATTCTGGTACACAGCCACAACCAACCTCAAAAACCTCAAAAAATTCCTAACAGAAATAGAGAAACTTGGACCAGAAGCAGATATAGACCCCAACAAAATCGAAGAAAAAGACCGACAGGAAATAATCGGAAAAGTTGAAGCCATTTTGCAAGCCATAGAAAAGGAACCGAAATCTTTTGGATGGAAAATGCGCGCAAAAATTGGCACGAAGAAAACGTGGTATAACCCCGTCGAACGCCCCGAAACCGTGGGAGGATTCGGCATCTGGGAAGCTATACGAAAAGAAGAAAGTTAGCCTATAAAAAGCGAAAAGTTAATGAGCATAAGCTTAACGTGTATTCTGGGGTTTGCCGGTCATAGGGCGCGGGACCCACCCGATCCCATTCCGAACTCGGAAGTTAAACCGCGCTCCGTTCTCGGCTGTAGTGCGGTCTTCGGCCACGCGAACCCGGGAAAGCTGGCTGCCCCTCCCATTTAATCTGTTAATTTGGAGGAGAATTACCTAAAATTTATAACTAAGCGTTTGTTAGTCTTTTCGAAAGGTGAGCATGTGAACGTATTTGCATTGATTTCCAGTTTGCAAAATACGGTTGCGCAAGAACCGTTTGGAGAATTCTCATGGATTCTAAATTTACTTTTCTATGTTGTTTTCATAATTTTCATTTTTTATGGACAGAGAATTCAAATGTATGTTATGATCAGGGAAGTTGAAGGTTCGCTCTATAAACTGAAGTACATAAAGGATGAAGGACGAAAAACCGCGATAGAAACAATAAAAGAAATTGGGAAGCCGCAAGCAGACCCAACGGCAAGAGTTGACAGATTCTTAGAATATTTCACAATATCGCCCCAAAGCCTCGACCCCGCAGGCGTTGTTTGGAAACTTGAGCACATACTTGACGTTAGAGATGTCCGGTTTAAGGATGAAGTGAAGTTCATGGCTCCCGCTGCAGATGAGATACAGATCAATAATCTGGAAAACACTCTTGAAGCAGCAATGGCGTTAAACTACATTTACAAAGTGATAAGACACTATTACTTGCTTGGCAAAAAGACGCTAAGCCTGTACATTATAATGCAGTTGCAAATGATACTGCCCCTCATAATGCGAGAAGCAGAAGCATATGCAAGCGCATTAAAAGCATTCGCTTACGGTCAACCAATCGGCGACGGCGCCGGCGCATTAGTAGCTGCAAAACTCATGTATGGTCACGAGAAAAGGAAAATACCTAAAGACTGCGTTGTCGCAACCGTGCCAATAGAGGGACGCACAGTCTACGTGATAAAAGCCGAGGGGCCTGGTGGAAACGTTGGCAAAGTTGGAGATGGAATAAAAACGATTATTGAAGAGAATGAAGGAAAAATTGCCACAGTAATAATGATTGACGCAGCTATGAAACTTGAAGGCGAAGAAATCGGTGAAGTTGCTGAAGGAGTCGGCGCGGCGATAGGCGGACCAGGCGTTGACCAGTTCAAAATTGAAGAATCCATTTTGAAGTATCGCATCCCAATAAACGCAGTGATAGTGAAAGAAGACATTGGCGACGCAGTTTCACCCATGCGCAAGGAAATCTTTGACGCAGTGGATAAGACTATAGAGAGAATAAAGCAAGTCATTCTGGAGAAAACCAAAGAGGGAGACAAGGTGATAATCGCAGGCGTTGGCAACACAATAGGCATTGCACAATAAGGAGGAAAATGGATGAGCAGAACACCACAAAACTCCGCAACTAAAATCTCGTCATTTGTGTTGATAATAATATTCATAGGATTAGCATTGTCTCTGAGCGCGTTAATGGTGGCGCTCGCCTATTTTGGAAGCGGCAACGAAGTTTTAGCTGGATACTTTCTGCTAGTGGGTTTCTTGGGAGTAGCTTTATCTACATACGTGCTGTTTCAGACAAGGAGACGAATCATGCGCTTAAAAATTGAAGTCCCCCCGGTAACAACCACAATTGAATGTCGGAAATGCGGTTTCAAAAGTGTTAGAGAATTCCAACGTGGCGATTACATCTTCAAAGAAGTTGAGCCTTGCCAGAAATGCAATGACAAAATGTTGATAACGGCAATTTATAGGGAAGTCAAAGAGAAACTGAGTCCTTAAGTTAGGACGACACAGCCATTTTGCACTACTAAGACAGTGTGTTCTGCTTGAGCAACGGGTTTTCTGCTTATTTCAACAAATATCGGATAGCTCATGATTGCTTTTGAAGCTAATAGTTCTCGAAATGCATCTCGGTGATGTTCATTCGGTACTACGCCTTCCAACCAGCGTTCAGCGAAGGGTAAGGTTCTGAAGTTTTCCTCGATGTACTTCATAAGCTGCTTTGCATAAGGGTTTTTTACAGATTTGGATTTGAGAAAACGGAAAATCGTGGCTTTATCGCCATCTTCAACGCGTCCCGCAGCATCTGGCAAAGTCACGAAGGGCTCAATGGCGTAAACTCCGCCTAGCTTGATTTTTGAAAAAGACAATTGCGAAACATTCGGTAAGGAAGTGCCAGCGTGCACCAAGTATCGTCCAACTGAGTGCCCTGTCAAGTTTGAGATTGGTTTGAAGCCGTGTGATTTTATCGTTTTTTCGATAATCTCGCCTAGTTTTGACGTGGGCATTTCTGGACGGATGTTATCTATGGCTGCTTTCAAGGCTTGTTCAGCTGTTTCTGCGAGGATTTTGTATTCTGGGTTGAAGGCTACTGTGAATGCTGTGTCGGTTACGTACCCGTCCACGTGAACGCCAATGTCGACTTTGACTATGGATTTTTTGGGAATTTTTGCGGTGTCGTTTGGCGGTGACGTATAATGCGCAGCTATTTCGTTAACTGAAACATTGCATGGAAAGGCGGGTTTTCCTCCTTTTTTATGTATGAGCGCTTCGGCTTTCTCGCAGATTTCTATTATGGGCATGTCTTCACGAACGAAACCCTCCATTTCCTCACGTGTTTCCCGAAGGATTTTTCCTGAAAGCCGAAGTTTTTCAAGGGCTTCCTTGTTATGACTATTCATTAATTTCACACTTTAGTTTTAATAACGCTAACAGTGTTATAATTTAAAAGGGTTTAGTGGTGAGGTGAAACAGTTGACTAAGGTAACATGGTTTGGACATGCAGCATTCAAGATTGAAATTGCCAACAGAATCGTTTTGGTTGACCCGTGGCTTAGTGGAAACCCAACATCTCCAGTTAAGGCTTCAGAAATAACCAAAGCAGACATAGTTTATGTCACCCATGACCACGGTGACCATTTAGGCGACGCAATAGACATTTGCAAAAGAACTGGTGCAACCTTCGTAGCCAACATTGAACTTGGCGACTTCGCAAAAGAAAATGGCGTCAAAAACGTGGAAGGGTTAAACATCGGCGGAAGCGTAGAGGTAAAAGGAATAAGGCTTCTGATAACTCAAGCCTTGCATACTGATTCACGTGGAGCACCCACCGGCGTTATAGTTGAAGGTGAAGGCAAGAGGGTTTATCATGCCGGAGACACGGGACTTTTCGGGGACATGAGCCTAATCGGCGAATTATATAAACCTGATTTGGCTTTGATTCCAATAGGCGGCTATTACACTATGGGCGCTAAAGAGGCAGCAGAAGCTGTTAAAATGCTTAAACCTAAAGCGGTTATTCCGATACATTACAAGACGTTTCCGGTTTTGGCGCAATCAGCAGACGAGTTTGTAAAAATTGTTAAGGAGAAAGTGCCAAAGGTGAAAGTGGTGACGCTTAAGCCCGGCGAGAGTTATCAGTTTTAGTTTGACTGCGCTTTCAAAGTAGGCATTAAGACTTTAGAGTTGAGGGTTGCGAATTCGTTTCCGCCTAAGTGGAATACCATTTTTGCTTTTTTTAGGTCATATGTTTCGGTGAAGATGTCTGTGTCTGCGTAGGCTTCCACTATTTCGCCTACGAATATTGTGTGGTCTCCTGTTGTAAATTGGCTGTGAAGTTTGCATTCCAAATGAGCCACGCATTCTTTTATTGCTGGCGGCTTCACTTTTTTCGCTGGTAAAGGCGTTAAGCCTGATTCTTTGAACTTATCATGGTCCTTGCCGCTTACTCTGCCACAAAACAGTGTCTCTTTTAAGATGTCAATTGTTGGAATGTTGACGACGAACTCTTTTGTTTCTTCAATTAGACCATGTGAGTGCCTTCTCGGAGCGATACTTATGGCAACTAATGGCGGATTAATCGACGTCGGCATTGCCCAAGCCAAAGTTATGATGTTTGGTTTTCCACTTTTGCCAACACAGGAAACAAGCACCGTGTGCATTGGATGAAGCAGTCTGGAAGCTGATGAAGGACTGACATCACCTTTTGTCTTTTCCGACATGAACATTACCTCAGATAATTATATCCAAAGTTTGCGTTTTACTGGTGTTTTAAAATCTATTAAGCTTTTGTCATGATGTTTTCATGTTGTCGACAATTCCTAATTATCTTATGATTGTTCTGTTGGCTCTTTCTTAATCGGAAGCGTTCATAAGGTTCAAATATTTCGCGTCATAACAAGAAACCTATGTCATTTAAATACGAATCTCCAGAATTTTCGGACGAGCTAAAGAGAAGAATAAACGCTAATGAGGAGTATCGAGAAAAAGCGAAAGGAATGAACTGGAAAACGTTGGTTATCGTGAAAGAGTTGCCTTTTGCTACGTTTTCAAGATTTGAGAATGGAGAACTTATCGAACGAAAGCATGTGCCTTCCGGTGAAATTGAAGAATACCGAAAAACAAGTGATTTTATTGTGGAAATTCCCACTTATGAATTATCAATTGAAGCAGTTACAGGTAGGAAGTCTCTGGAGTCGCTTTACTTCAACAAAATTGTGAAGCTGGATGGTTCTCTTTTTAAGGCATTGCAATACAGAGGCGCTATGGAAGTGGTCAATAAAATAACCGCAGAGCTGGTTAATAATTCTATTATTCCATCAAAGGAAGAATTTGTAGAAATGTTGCATAAGCGTGGTTTGCTTTAGCGTGCGAACAGTTAGAACAATATTCCAGAAAGTTTAAACGTCACTTGAGAGCATTTTTAATGGGGAATGTGTTGGACTGGCATTAGCCCTTGCCAAAATTATCTTTGTTTTTGTAGCGTATGCACTTAAGTTTAAAAACCTTCTAGCGTTTATATGCTCCTTTAACGCCTATGGAGGAGAAACTCTTGCAGCAAGACCCTAACAAGAAAACGGTGCTTGACCCCTTCGGAACAAGCATAATCGCTGACTACGAAAGACTGTACAAAGAGTTTGGGATTGAGCCGTTTAAGCCGTTTCTATCCAAAGTGCCTAATCCGTCATTGTACATGAGGCGCGGCGTGGTTTTTGGACATCGCGACTTCAAAAGAATATTGAATGCAATGAAGAAACATGAAGAATTTGCAGTTTTAAGCGGTATAAAACCTTCCGGCGAATTTCACCTAGGCACATTAATGACCGCGAAAGAAATCATCTATTTCCAGCAACAAGGCGCCCAAACGTTCTACTGCATTGCAGACATAGAATCCTACGAAGACAACAAGGTTCCATTTGAAAAAAGCGAAAAAATAGCCGTTGACAATGTAGCGGATTTGCTTGCACTTGGATTAGACCCGAAACACACGTACATTTACCGCCAATCCAAAGAAAGCCACGTCAAGGATTTGGCGATAGTTTTTGGTAGAGCCGCGACATTAGCTACTATGAAGGCGATTTATGGCGAACGCAACATAGGCTTATACTTAGCTGCTTTGATACAAGCTGGAGACATTCTTTTGCCTCAGCTTAAGGAGTTTGGAGGACCAAAACCTACAGTTATCCCAGTCGGAGTTGACCAAGACCCGCACATTCGCTTCACGAGAGACCTTGCTCAAATATTCTACAATAAATACGGTTTCATTCTTCCGTCATCAACCTATCATAAACTCATGAAAGGTTTAGATGGTTCTCCGAAAATGAGCAAACGCCTAATGAACTATTTCACTTTACATGATAAGCCAGAAGTAATCGCGCAGAGAATCTCAAACGCATTTACTGGCGGAAGAGCAACCATCAAAGAACAACGTGAACTCGGCGGGGTTCCCGAAATTTGTCCAGTTTACGAAGTTTGCATGTTCCACTTTGTCGAGGACGATGAAGAAATCATAAAGGTTTACAATGATTGCAAAACTGGGAAACTCCTCTGCGGAGAACACAAAAAACAAACAATCGAGATAGTTACGAAATTTATTAAGGAGCATCAACGAAAAAAGAAGCAGTTCATCGATAAAGCTAAGGAAATTCTCAATGTTGAATAATAAAGGGCGAGATAAACAATAAATAGCCCCTTGCATATTTTGCTTTTTACGGTGAAGTGATGCCTCGCCAATTTACATAAAAAAACAAACGGTTTCTAACCGAAAAGCAGCGAGGAACACGCATACTTTTATTAAAACAATAACAACTACATTACAAACTTCACTTAGTCACGTTCATGAAGGGAAAAAGCATGGTTGACCTCAGAGAGCATGAACGCAAAACGTTTCTGGCGTTGGAAAAGCTTGGCGGAAAGGCTTCGGTTGAGCAACTAATAGCTGAAACTGAATTGTCAAACGCGGCCATAATGCGCGCAGCACTGACAATGCAGGAAAAGAAACTCGTAAAAATAAACGAGAAGAAACAGACAATCGCGGAGCTCAGCAAGGAAGGAGCATTATATGCGAAAAAAGGACTGCCAGAACGCAGAATCTTAAATGTGCTTCATAATAAAGGCGGAGAAACTGCAATTTCTACGGCTGCGAAGGAGGCAGAAGTCCCTTCCGACACAGTTTCTGTGGCGTTAGGTTGGCTTGTGCGGAGAAAATGGGCCGTGATAAACCAAAAGAACCGCACACTCACCCTCTCCCAAGCAGGTTTAGCTCAGAAACCGCCCAAAACTGATGATGAAAAACTTCTCGAAATTTTAGCAGAACGAAAATTGGTGGTTGTTGAAGAGTTAGACAAGAGGCTTCAAGATGCTGTTGTCACACTGAAGCGTCGTAAGCTCATGGAAACAAAGGAGAAGTCAATTTACGAGCTGGAGCTAACAGAAGAAGGAAAAAAGCTAGTCAAAAAAGGATTAGAAATCATTAGCGAAGAAGTAACTCAGCTGACGCCTGAACTTATTATTACGGGAAAATGGCGCGAAACAAAACTGAGAAAATTCGACGTTACCGCGCCTGGACCAGTTGTCTACCCAAGCAAGGGTCACCCGTTGCAGCAGATTATAAATCGTGTTCGCGAAATCTTCTTAGAAATGGGTTTCACGGAAATCCGTGGACCACTGGTTGAGACTGCCTTCTGGAACTTTGACGCTTTATTCCAGCCTCAAGACCACCCAGCCCGCGAGATGATGGACACGTTCTATCTGGCTAATCCTAAGGCTGGAAGATTGCCTTCAAAAAGTATAGTGAATGCCGTTGCTAAGACGCATGAGAACGGTTGGACAACGGGCTCTAAGGGTTGGCACTACAAGTGGAGTTACTCTGAAGCGAAAAGGCTTGTTTTACGCACGCACACAACAGCTGAAACGATAAAGTATCTTTCACAGCATCGAAAGCCGCCAATAAAAGTGTTTTCTGTTGACAGGGTTTACCGCAACGAGCAGGTCACGTACAAGCATCTTCCAGAGTTTTATCAGATAGAAGGCATAGTTATGGATAAAAGCGTGACACTTGAAGATTTAATGGGCACATTAAAGGCTTTTTACGCGAAAATGGGACTGAAAAAAGTGGAGTTTTGGTCATGCTATTTTCCATACACTGAACCTTCAGCCCAAGCAATGGTTTACCATCCCAAACTTAAGCGGTGGATGGAACTCTGCGGAATGGGCATTTTTAGACCAGAAGTTACCACTCCCGTCGGCGTTAAGTATCCAGTGCTTGCGTGGGGCAGTGGACTAGAGCGTATAGCGATGATTGAGCTTGGCGTGGATGATATTAGAACGCTTTATGGTAATCGCCTTGAATGGCTCAGGAGGACGCCATTATGCCGGTGATAACGCTTTACAAGGAAAGATTTTCCAAGTTCATGGGCAAGAAAGTCACGATTGAGGATTTGACTAGGAATCTGCCATGGATTGGCTTCGACTTAGAGGAGATAACCGAAGATTACGTGAAAGCCGAGTATAATCCAAACCGCATTGACTTTTGCAGCTACGCAGGTGTCGCCAGAGCTTTGAAAGGATTCTTGGAATTAGAAACTGGACTGCCAAAATACACTGTAAATGCGCCGAAAACCACGCTAATCATAGATGAGGCTGTTGCCAATGTTAGACCCTACATGCTCGCAGGCGTAGTTCATAACATAAAGCTTGACGAAGATGCCGTTGTTGAGTTAATGGAGATTCAGGAAGACCTTCACTGGGGAATTGGCAGAGACCGCAAAAAAGCGTCTATTGGCATTCACAACTTAGACGTGGTCAAGTCACCTTTCACTTTCACGGCTGTCGAACCTGCAAGCGTGAAGTTTGTTCCTTTGGGCAAGAGTGAAGAGATGAATCTGAAGGAAATTTTAGAGAAACACGAGAAGGGAATGGACTACCGTCATCTTGTGGACTGGTCACCCACATATCCATTGTTAATTGACAAAGACGGTGCAGTGCTTTCGATGCCTCCAATAATAAATGGCGAGTTAACGAGAGTAGATGCCAACACGCGAAACTTGTTTTTGGACGTTACTGGCACAAGCTATGAGGCTGTTGAAAAGAGCTTGAACGTTTTAGCCACGGCTTTGGCGGACATGGGTGGCACACTCGAAAAAGTTAACGTGAAATACTCTGACCGCACAGTGATTTCGCCAAACCTTGACCCAGAGAAAATGAGGCTGAGAGTTGATTATGCAAATGAGCTTCTCGGCTTGAGGCTTTCAGAAGCAGAAACCATCAAGTGCTTGCAAAAATGCAGATTAGACGCAAAGAAAATGAGCCATGGAGTTTTGGAAGTTTCTTACCCTGCTTACCGAATTGACATATTGCATGAAGTGGATTTGGTTGAAGAAGTCGCCATAGGCTACGGCTATTACAAGCTGAAGCCCACGATTCCCAAGGCTGTAACAGTCGGCGAACAGCATCCAGCTCACAGACTGGCGAACACTGTGCGTCAAATAATGATAGGCTTAGGATTTTTGGAAGCCATGAATTTCACGCTTACAAATGAACGCGTACACTACGAGTCCATGCGAACTAAACCAGAAAACCCAATAAAACTTGCCAACCCCGTCTCCCTAGACTACACAATAATGCGACAATCACTGCTGCCTGGACTAATGAAGAATTTGGCTGACAACAAAAGCGAAAGCTTTCCACAACGACTTTTCGAAGCCTCAGATGTTGGAAAAATAAACAAGCGAATAGAAACCATGTGCGAAAGGAGACTTCATGTAGCCGCTGTTTCGTCGCATTCCACCGCGAACTTCACCGAGATAAAATCAGTTGTGGAGGCTTTTCTCGCGAATTTGGGATTGAAATGGCAAATAAAAGAAGCTAAACACCCAAGTTTCCTAGAGGGCAGAACAGCCGCCATAATCGTCAATGGCAAGCAGCTGGGCGTTTTAGGCGAGATTCACCCACAAGTCCTAAACAATTTTGAACTTGAAAATCCAACAGCAGCATTCGAAATAGACCTAGAACCCCTAATAGAAAAATAATGGAACCTATCCTATAACATATTGCTTTGGACGAAAATGTACTAGCGAGTCAACCTATTTATAAGGGGGCTTAGTCACAAAAAAGAGCCTAATCGTTCTACAGTCACCCATCAGTAGATAGTAATGCTTAACTTTTCAAAATTCACTTAATCCTTTGGCGATGATAAGTTTTGGAGCTCCCTAATCCCACCGGCAAATCCATGAAGACGGACCCAACAAAGGCGACAAGCCAATGAAGACGGGTTTACCCAAACATGGGACACGGTGGGCGCGGGCGCAAAAATCCCACGCCGAGAGAGCTTAACCTAGAGGAGCGCAACGCTCCACAGTGAAGTTAAGTGATAGGTTACGTGGGAAACAAACGCCCGCGAAACAACTTTTAAGTTTCACCTCCTCATACAAAGTTAGAAGTTGATAAAGATTGGACATAGAAACAAAAATCGATTTAATCAAAAAACCGCCAACAGAAGAAATCCTAACAGAAGAAGAACTAAGGCAACTTTTACAAACAAACGAGCATCCCGGACATTACCAAGGCTTCGAAATTTCCGGCTTGCTACATTTAGGCAACTTAATAGTCTCCGGCTTCAAAATAAATGATTTCCTAAAAGCAGGAATAAGATGTCAAGTTTACCTCGCCGACTGGCACAGCTTCATAAACAACAAGTTCGGCGGCGACTGGAACAAAATCCTCTCTGCATCCAAATACTACGCTGAAGCCTTCAAATTCTTCTGCCCCGGAGCAAAAATCGTCGTAGGCTCTGAGCTGTACCACAACAACGACGAGTACTGGCGAAACTTGCTGAAATTCGCAAAGCACATGACGCTTAGCAGAAGCCTACGCTGCCTAACAATAATGGGAAGAAGCGAAAACGAAAAACTCGATTTATCACAGTATTTCTACGCGCCCATGCAAGCAGTTGACGTGAAAGAAATAGGCGCTGACATACCACACGGCGGAATGGACCAAAGAAAAGCTCACGTGCTCGCCAGAGAAATCTTCCCAAAAATGGACTGGACCAAACCAGTCGCAGTTCACCATCACGTGCTAATGGGCATAGCGGAACCAGTCAAACTCAAAACTAAAGACAAGCTTGAGCAAGTCATCGCAAGCAAAATGAGCAAATCCAAACCATGGACTGCAATATTCATCCACGACACAGACCAGCAGATAAAAGAAAAACTACGCAAAGCATGGTGCCCAGAAAAACAAGTGGACATGAACCCCGTTTTAGACATAGCCAAACACGTAGTGTTCCACGAAACAAAAACATTCAAAATAGAACGTCCAGCAAAATTCGGCGGCACAGTTGAATTCGAAAACTACGAGGAACTAGAAAAAGCTTACGCGCAAGGCAAATTGCACCCGCAAGACCTCAAAAACGCAGTGGCTGAAGAAATCTCCAAAATCATCAACCCCATCCGAAAATACTTCGAAACCAACAAACAAGCAAAAGAGCACCTAGAAGTGCTAAAAGAAGCTCAAATAACAAGGTAAAACCCTTTGTCAACGCGCCTCAAAGAAAAAGAAGAGAAAATTCTGCAAATTCTATCGTGCCTAGCTGAAGAATCAGCGAAAGGAACCCCTATTGTTGTGGAAGGCAAAAAAGATGTGGAGACATTAAGAAACATGGGTATCCAAGGAAAAATAGTTTCAGCAAAAACTGGCGGAAAAGCACTCTTAGACGTAGTTTCAGAAATAGAAAAATGCGGAGCCCGAGAGGTCATTCTGCTGTTGGATTTTGACAGGCGCGGAGAAGAATGGACCAAACGCCTAAGGCAGATACTGGAAAAGACGAGAATAAAAGTTAACATTGAGTTTCGGCATGCACTCTTAAGCTTAATAGGCAGAGACATAAAAGATGTTGAAAGCCTAACAGCTTACATGGAAACGTTAAAGAGCAAGATTTGTAATTCATAAAGCTAATAAAGAGTTAGAATAATAATCTCGTAGATAGAGAGCAAGATTCTCTCATCACACGGTAAAACTAACCCTTACATAAAATAATTTGGAGGTGCACGTTTACGGGTTCATCACAAACGTTTACCATAAAATATGTTATACACGCAAAATTCGAAATAGAAGGAGTAGTTGAAAAACCAGACGTTATAGGAGCAGTTTTCGGACAGACAGAAGGACTTTTCGGACCAGAACTTGACCTCAGAGAACTGCAAAAATCAGGCAGAATCGGAAGAATCGAAATCGACTTGCATTCAAAAAATGATAAGACAACAGGCAGCATAACAATCCCAACAAGCATGGACAGAGTATCCACAGCCCTCATCGCCGCAAGCATAGAAAGCATAAACAGAGTAGGACCATGCGCTGCAAAAGTAACCCTGGAAAAAATAGAAGATGTAAGAGAAGCCAGAAGAAAAATAATAATCGACAGAGCCAAGGAGATTCTCCACAAATGGACCATTGAATCAATGCCATCGGTGGACGAAGTATTCAAAGAAATCGCGGAAACACTGAAAATAGCCAAAGTAGAAAAGTACGGACCAGACGAATTATCCGCAGGACCAGAAGTTGACAGCTCCAAAGAAATAATCGTCGTGGAAGGAAGAGCGGATGTCATAAACCTCATGCGATGCGGATTACTCAACGTTATCGCTCTGGAAGGAGCAAAGGTTCCAGAAACAATCAAAAAACTAACCAGAGAAAAAGAATCCACCGCCTTCTTAGACGGCGACAGAGGTGGAGACCTAATCTTAAAGGAACTCCTGCAAGTTGCAAATGTAAAATACATTGCCAGAGCGCCGAGAGGCAAAGAAGTGGAAGAATTAAACTGCAAAGAAATTTTTGACGCTTTAGAAGCAAAAGTTCCAATAGAAGAAGTATACAAGCCTCCAAAAAGAGAAAAACCAAAAATTGAAGTTCCAAAAGAGATAGCTCAAATTGCTAAGGAATTGGAGGGCACTTTGGAGGCTGTGCTTCTTAACGAGAAGCTGGAACAGATAGAACGATTACCAGTGAGCCAATTGGCTGAAAGACTTCAGCAAATGGAAGGAGTTGACACAGTGGTCTTCGACGGCATCATAACACAAAGAATCGTCGACATGGCAAGTGAAAAAAATGTGAAGAACATAATTGCTTCACGCATATCTGAGGCTGTAAAATCGCCATTAAGCGTTCAACTGATGACGTTCTCAGAAATCAAAGAAAGTTAACTCCTGAAAAAGTCTGTAAGTTTTCGGGTTTCCTTTTCTCCCACACTGGACATTAACAACTGCTCTTCAGTCACACCAAAACTCTCGAGAATTCTGGCTGCTGCGGGCACAACCTGCTTTGACACGTAATAATCCACATCTATTTCGTCATAAGAAGCGAAAATGTACGGTTTAACCCTTTCATATAAACGTCCACTCCCAACCACAATCACATAGCCTATTTTGTCGCCCACCGCAAGCTCCCAACCCTTTTCCTTCAACATCTTCGCTGCTTCCACATGAGAAGCCTTAATCTCATACTCTTCTACGGGTTTTGTCAGCGTTTTCCAAATTATGAGGTCGCGAAATGGAACTTCCTTCTGGCGAAGCCCATAAATGCACTGTTGCACAAAGGCTGCTGCCTTCTTGGGAGACTGCTCTTTCAGAATTATTTCCAAAACTTTCTCCTGCACTTTTTTGGCTATGGCCGCCCAATCTCCACGTATAACTTCTAAACCCACAATATCAAGACGCCCATCAGGCAGAAGCCCAGCATAGCGTTTTTTGGCTTCTGTAAAGAAAATGCGCACGTAAATTTTGTCTGGTTTGATTTCTAACCCAAACTTCTCCTCAATTTCCTTTGAAAGTTTTTCCACTTTTTCCGGCTCATATTTTACAAACATGCTGTCTGTGTCGCCGTAGATAACCTTCAACCCCGCCTTCTTTGCCAAATCTACCGCGCTAAGAATTGTGTATCTTCCCCAAGCCGTTGCAGCCTCAGCCACAGGCTTAACGTACCATCTTGCGCCTATCCAACCCGCATATCCGTAAGAAGCGTTAGTTATCACTTTCACCGCCTTTTGGCGTGCGTCCAAAACACGGTATTCAACACTTTTTGGATTCAATGCTTTCATTTTCTTGCGAACTTCGTCCCGTGCGCCAATAAGATACGACAATACTTCTTTATAGAAACCCGCTGGCTCTTTTCTGAATCGATGCTTGACTTCTGGGGCTTCATACACTTCGCTTTTTGAGGCAGCCTCTTTTGGTGGCACATAAGTGTCAGGAGACAGATTGTAAGTTATCATCAAGTTTGGATACATCGCCTTAAAGTCTAACACTGCAATGTTCTCGTGCAGTCCAGGTTCTGGCTTAAGCACTATTGCGCCTGCGTAGGGTCTATAAGGCTGTTCAATCCTTCTAGGCACGAGTTCGCCGATTTTTTGGGCGTGCTTTATCAGGAACCATTCGACACGAAAGCCCACTGCTGCAGTTCCCACATGGTCTAATGGTAAGCTTACAAGATTTGAAAGTTGCATGGCGAAGTCTAATATGGCTTCGACTATTCCCATAACACAGCGGGTGTTATCTAAAGAGAACTTTTTCAAAATTTCACGCTTGTCTTTGTGGTCCCAGTGGTCCGCAAAGTCTATTTCATCGATTAATGTGCGATTTTCAAGTTTCATGACTCCTAAATAATCCGCTAAATTCTCCAAAGTCTTAACCTTAACTTCTGGAAACTCATCAGCATAATCCGATAGGTCTATGTTGATTCTCCCAGTTAACGAAATGTGTCCATAAACGCTTGTGTGAGGTTCAGTTCCGACTCTGTCTACAGTCAATTGCAATCCAAGCTTTTTGCATCTCTCATTAAGATATTGCCAATCTTGCGCGTTTGTGCCATAACCTACAACTATGTCCGGGTCATAGTTTCGTGCATAATTTATGAAAGCTTGTAGGGCTTGCTTATCATTTTTATTTTCATCAGCCAAAAACTGCCTTTCCTCGTTGCGGTTTGTTGCTGTTGAAATTACGATTACAGGGTTTCTGTCAGGTTTAGGTGAGCCTTCACGACTGTAGCATATCGTCGAGAAACCTAGAATTCTTAATTTGGGAATTTCAGTCTTTTCTATGAGTTTAGGAGAGGCTTTTGCTGCATAAACCTTGTCAACTTGAACATGAAGCGCATTTTTCTCTTCGTTTGCTTCTACTTCGTGCCAGCCGCACGGAGCAATGTTGTTGTCGATTAGGTAGCGCATTGAATGGCGAATGTCGTCTTCTAAACAGTCTTTTACACCTTCGAGCTTTCGAAAAGCCCTCGCGTATTTTACTATATCATCAGGGTTTCTGCAATAAACTTTCACGGCGTTAATTGGCTTTCCAAAAAATCTGCGTTCAACAACCTCAAGTTTAGTAATGGACGCGTGGCTCCCTTTCTCAATTTCTTCAACAACCTTTTCTGGACCCACGCCTTCATCAACGACAGCATAAAAGTAAGCAACAAAATTTCTGTCAACAACAAGCACTCGATTTCCAGAATCATCAATACCCCAGAGCCAAATTTCAGGCGTATTATTACGAACTTCATAGTTTAGGTCCAAAAGCCAAAAAGTAATTTTCATTGCAAATCCCTTCTGACTGTTAATAAGTAGAGAAAAAGTTGCTTATAAAATACAACTTTGACTGTTTGGGAAATTTTTAAGCAGTAACGAACAAAGTAGCAGTTTGGTGGAGGACTGCATGACTGAAGAAGTTAGCGCTACTTCTCCTTTAATGAAACAAGCCAGAAACGCCGGATACTATGCCGCACTTGTTTTCGGCGCCGGGTACCTTTTAACCTTTATTGGAATAATCGTGGTAGCAATAGAAGTCTTGATTCGCACTCTACCTTATATCGGACCTTACATATCCACTATTCCACCATGGCTAATAGCGGGTCTAATCTGCTACTTGATAGCGGTGATTTTTGGCGCTATACTGGGCGGGTCAATTATAAGGAATGCTAAATCTGCAAGGGATTTTGGGACGAGCCTTAACACAATTTCGTCTTCGGTTTCAGCATTTTCATGCATGATTCTATTCGCGGGAATAGGTAGTATAATTCTGGTCAGCGGAATTTCCAGCATCTCCTATCCATATGGCTATTATCCATCACTTGGTTACTATCCAACGGTTGGGTCATCTTATCTTACGTATCCGATAATCGAAGTTGTTGGAGCAATCTTGCTACTGATAGGTTTTAGGGCATATCGCGGCAAGCAAACAGATTCAAAACTCGTCGGTGCAATTCTCATGCTGGTCTCCGTCATTCTAATATACATTGTTGCATACATACCCTTACGAGACGCTTACGCTGCTTATTCCAGCATATTAGGCATGGTTCCTTATGGAACATCAATTTCACTGGTTTCTTTGCCTCCTCTTCCTGGAATACTCTTGTCCGAAGCAACCCTCGAAACGGTAACGCTGATGATGGCATCGATATGCGCTCTTCTCTTCGCATTTTTTACACAAGAAGGCGAAGCTAAACGTTCTGTTGTAGGCGTAATCTTGTCTGTGGGAGGCATATTATTCGCGGTGGGACTACTGTACTTTAACTTTTCAACAGTTTCGTTACTTAGTAAACTGTTACCTTATACAGGGTCCATGATGGCAACTCTCTGGATAATATTCTTCGGTTTCCTCGTGCTTGGCATATCTGGAATAATCGTTTAATAGCAGCATCCTTATTCATCGCTGTTTCAGTCAAACAGCTTTCTGCACAGCCGCCGAAACCCTCAGTTCCGCCGCCTCCACCACCGCCTCCTTCAACATAAAATTCGGCTCTTTGCATCTGCGAAGACAATTTTCCAAAATATATTTACGCTTTTAATAAAAGAACTGACTATTCAATAATAACTAAACAAGGCGAAGAGGCTAAGCGCTTTTGAAAATCTTGGAAAAAAACCTGAAAAAAGGCTTCATTAAGGTTATTCCTGAAACTTTTGATGATTTTTGGCATCTATACAACATCATCTACAAAAATGATGTGGTTTACGCTTATACCTCACGCGAAATCAAACCTGACGAAAGAGGATATGCGAGACCCAAACGTGGTGAACGAGTCTCAGTATTCTTAGGCGTGAAGGTTGATTCTGTCACATGGGACAAGCTTCTAGGCAGGCTTAGGATTCACGGAACCATCTGCGAAGCGCCAGAAATAGTTCCAAATGGCACGCACCACACACTGAACCTAACATTAAACACGCCGTTAACAATTGTGAAGAAGGAATGGGCAAGACATCATCTTGAGAGACTGGAGAGAGCAAGCAGAACCTCTGAAAAACCCATAATAATAGTTGCCATCGACGACGAAGGCTATGCAATAGCCGTTACTGCTCAATACGGCATAGAAGTGAGAGTAGAGCAGAGCGTAAAGCTTCCTGGAAAGCTTGAAGCCGAAAAACGAACTGTCGCCACAAAAGAATATTTTCAGAAAGTGTTAGACAGTCTCCGTCAAATATGGGCGACCGCACACAGTCCAATTGCAATTATTGGCGTTGGCTTCATGAAAGATGAATTTGCGAAATTTCTGAGAAGCGAAGCTGCTGATGTCGCTAAATCAGTTGTGGACGTGAAAAGCGTCAACAATGGTGGTGTGGCAGGGATACGTGAAGCCTTGCGTTCAGGCGTGTTGCTGAAAACCATGAAGCGGCTTCGAATTCTGGAAGAAGCAGAAGTTGTAGAAGAAATTTTGAAGAGGCTTGGAAAGGGCGAGGCAAACGTTACCTATGGATTTACAGAAGTCATGAAGGCAGTGGAATTGGGCGCGGTTACGAAGCTTGTCTTGGCTGACACGATGTTGCGTGACTCTTCAGACGAAAATCGTTTGTTAATTGAGAATTTAATGAAGAGTGTTGAGCAAAAAGGCGGAAACATAATCGTCTTAAGCACGGAGCACGAGGCTGGCGAAAAACTTCTAGCATTAGGAGGAATAGCAGCTCTACTACGTTTTGCAATACACTAAACAGTTTTCATTCGCCTTCGAACAGCAGGATTCTGGTCTGCAAGCCTCTTCAGAGCCATCTCAAAAGTTTCGCCGCTTGAAAGCTCTTTTTCTATGAAGACTCCTGTTCTACCTACCTCGTCTCTTCTTAATAATGCGTGGGTGCGGTCCAAAACAGTTTCAACCGATACCCCAAGCAGTTTGGCGATTTGTTCCTCGCGCCCAATAATTGTGCTTTCTCTATGGCCTTCCTTGGTGGGTTCAATCAGCATTAAACGCTTGTCCACGCCGCGAACCCGCATGTTACCTTTCAAGTTCTCGAGCGACGCCTCACCGCCGAATTTGTAAAATTCCCTTTCCACCCTTCGCATTTTCATCAAAGGAAAAGAGACACTCGTTTTTTCGTCTATTTCGACATAGGCTTTCATGGCGTATGTTGGCGTGGCTTGCACAACCACGCGTCTGTTAACTGATATGCCCGCCCTTTCCAGTGCCGTTTCTACTGTGAAAGACGAAACTTGAGAAGGAATGAAAACGTCAACATCGCTTTTTATGTTTACGTCTCCACGTGCGATGCTTCCATGCACTATAGATTCCAAATGAAAACTCTCTAAAGCCTCCATTAACTGCATAGCTTTCTGTCTGAACTCTTTAAGCAAACTCCAACGTGCAACGTCATAAACTATTTCTCTATACTCTGCGCGTCTTTCTGGTTTAGTAGCCATTACTTTGCCTCTTTTCAAACGATACATGCCTAGACTTATTTTAGTAATTTGCTGATAATTATTATAAGCGAAAAAGCAACAACATATTAATGTCAAGTATGTTCGCGAATAGGAGTTGAATGTAAGAATTGAATTCTCTGAAGCGGCAAATAAGCTGTATTGCAGGTGTAGCAGTCATCGTTCTTTATTGCGTGTTTACGTTTTCCTCGTGGGCTCTGTACCCGACGCCGTACAATCCAGTCGATAATTGGCTTAGCGATTTAGGAAATTCAAGTTATAATCCATCAGGTGCGATTCTCTACAATGTAGGTTGTATTCTCACTGGAATAGCGCTTTTTCCATTCTTTGGTGGTTTGTATAGGTGGTATATGAATGAAAAGTGGCGAAAAGCCTCGTTAATAGTTACGCAAATAATAGGGTTTCTTGCCGCTTTCTCTTTAATCATGATTGGTGTTTTCTCAGAGGACTACGGCAGTCTTCACAGTCTATGGTCTTCCATTTTCTTCTTTCTCAATCTGATAGTTCTTGTTTTGTTAGGCGTGGCGCTGTTTACCCATCCGAAATACATGAAACCAATTGCTTTCTATGGCTTCATAGTGGCTGCAATCAACCTGCTTTTCGTATTGGTATACCGTAACCCAATGTTTGAGTGGTTCACGGTCTTCACGGCTCTGGGCTACGTTGGTTTACTCGTCTACAACATGTTTAAAGCAGAATTCGATTAACTAATATGTGAAACAACCGTGAACGCCAATACAGTTATCTGCAGCGCATGTAACCGCAAAGAAGCCTTTTTCTCTAGGCAATACTCCGGAGAAAAACTCTGCAGAAAATGCTTCACTGTATCAATTGAGACGAAAGTGAAGGCAACCATCGCCAAATATCAGATGTTCAATTTTAATGATAAAATAGCAGTGGCTGTTTCTGGCGGAAAAGACAGCGTGAGCCTCCTTCAAATTTTAGCTAAACTGGAACGGCGATATCCGAAAGCGTCGCTTGTTGCGATTACGGTGGATGAGGGAATTAGGGGTTACCGTGACGAAGCTTTGAAGATAGCTGCTGAAAATTGCAGAAAACTCGGCATCAAACATCACATAGTTTCTTTCAAAGAGCTTTACGGTTACACACTTGACGAAATTGTTAAACATTTGAAAATAAAAGGCAACAGTGGACCTACGCCATGCGCCTTTTGCGGTGTAATGCGAAGGAGAGCATTAAACACAGCCGCTAGACAACTTAAAGTCGACAAACTTGCAACCGCTCACACGCTTGACGATGAAACACAAACAATTCTATTAAACATATTTCACGGTGACGTTTTGCGCATAGCAAGAGAAAAACCAGTCACAGATGAGGCATACCCAAAACTCATACAACGTGTAAAGCCCTTCTGCGAAATTCCAGAGAAGGAAACAGCTCTATACGCGTATATTAAAAAGATAAAGTTTCAAACTTCACCATGCCCATATGCTTCAGAAGCTCTCAGAAATGATGTCCGCAGAATGCTCAATACGATGGAAGAAAAGCATGCTGGAATAAAATTCACAATATTCAAATCAATTGAAAAAATTCGACCTGCGTTGGAAGCTATTGCAGAGAAAAAAGGCTTAGGCGAATGCAGCGAATGTGGAGAGCCGACAACCGAAAGAGTATGCAGAACATGCCAAATGCTTAAGCAAATAAAGCGAGATGACCGATACTAATATAAACAAGAAAATTTGAACAAAAAGCAATGAACGAGTTAGTTGCAATTTTGGCTTCAGTAACCACGGTGAGCCTAATAGCATTTGTAGGAATAATCTTCATAGGCGCTAAAGAAAGCTGGCTAAAACACGTTTTAATGGCACTAGTAGGTTTTTCTTCAGGAACTCTCCTTGGCGGAGCATTTCTCCATTTACTGCCAGAAGCTTACGAAGCAAACGGAGCAAACACTTTTTACTACGTTATCTTGGGCATCGTCGTCTTTTTTGCCTTAGAAAAATTCTTTTATTGGCGTCACTGCCACGAAGAAAAATGCCCCGTTCACATGTTCGTATATCTTAATCTTATTGGAGACGGAGTTCACAATTTTATTGATGGAGCCTTGATAGCAGCCACTTTCTTGTTTCGTTTCGACTTAGGTTTAACTACAACGCTAGCTGTGATTTTCCACGAAATACCGCAAGAAATAGGCGATTTCGGAGTTCTAGTCTATGGAGGTTTGAGTAAGAGAAAGGCGCTAATTTACAACTTTATCTCTGCTTTAACCGCAATATTGGGCGCAATAACAACTTACTTCTTGGTGTATCTGCAGAACATAACGGCTTTGCTGGTTCCATTTGCTGCAGGCGGATTCATCTACATCGCAGCTACGGACCTTATGCCAGAACTCCACAAGAAATTTCGTGCATTTGAGTCTGTGATTCAGCTTATAGTTATCTTGTTGGGAATAGGGTTGATGGCGTACCTCAAGATTATTGTTGGCGCCTAGCACTTTTAATTTCACGCAGAATTGCTGACGCCTCCCGAGCGGTTTTTGCTACCGCAACCTTTTTTGATTTATTTAGCTCGACTTTAGAGCCGCAATATGGACATGTTCTTGTTTTTTGTTCAGTCTTAGCCAATAAAAACCCGCCGCATCTGTTACACACAACTATTAGGAATGACATCGCTGTAACACTATCCGAAAACCTTTTCCACACACAACTAAATAACGCTTAATGAACGAGGAGAACAAATGAACAACGAAGAGAAGACAAAAGCGCCATCCGACTTGGCTAAGCTGGCAATGCGGTACTTCACAAAAGCAGGCTACAAAATAAAACAGGAAACAGCTGCCCTCGAAGGTTACAGCGGAATTTCACAAAAATTCGACCTAATTGTCCAAAAGGGACGCGCAGCCCAAGGAGTTTGGATAAGGGACTGGAACCGAACGATAGGCATAAATGTTGTAATCAACTTGGACAAGGCGTCTGAAGACGCTGGTTTATCCAATCCTATACTTGTAGGAGAGAACTTCAGCGACCACGCGAAAGCTTACGCGAACAGAAGAAAAATCACATTATTAACAAGGCAACAGATTGTTCTCAGCTTAAGATGACTCAGTCAAATTTTTAGAAACTCGCTCAACAAGCCTTCCTTTTCTAGCTTTCCTATCCAATCCACAATGCCCACGTGGCACTTTTTGCGTTTTTCTAAAATATCGAGGATTTCATTTACAATCTCTTCTATGCCTTTGCTTGTAACATTCAACTCGCAAACTTTCTCCTTTCCTAATGCGTTTAAAGCGTCAATTAAGCAAACATCCAAAATTTCAGCTGCCAAATTCTCCCATAACTTGCGACCGGAAAACCCGCAGTTCTCCATGAATCTCCGCAGTTCAATGGGGTCACGTCTCAAAACAAAAACATGGGTTACGAACTTTTTTGGAACAACATTCACAACGTAATGTCCATCAATAACGATATTATCTTTATCGGAATCCGTAATAATTTCGTTAATTTTACGCTGCATTTTGCCTTCGTCAACAATTATAGAATCCCTCTCCTGGTCTTTACCTAAAACAAGATTTTCACGCGTAGCCAACTCGGTTAAATTGACATACAAAGCATCAAGCTTAGAAACAAGCAAGTGCGCGACTGAAGTTTTTCCAACACATGGAGTCCCAGTCACCAAAATAACATGCTTACACATAACTTTAGCCATCCATCAACAATTAACGCGGACTCAGCAAAATAAGGTTTCCAAAATTCTTATTGCACAGTGTTTGCCTATCATATTTTGGGCTGGCGAGTTGGTGAGTGGCTTTCGAGCCTCGCAACAGAAGGCTTGAGGAAACTTCGCCCACGTGTAGAATTGCAACACCCGCAAGGGTGTAAGGCGAGAGCCTTGGCAACGGAGCAGAAACGAAACGTCCATCCAGCAAGTGCCGATGATGCATGCTAAGTTGTTGAGAATGCTGGGTGTGAAGCGGTGAAACGGCCGCCCTGCAAGTGGAAAGGGCAAACAGACGCTGATGCGGAATCTACCTAAAGCGTGGGTAGCCCGAATAGTCGAATGCCACACGGAACAGAAGGCGGGTTACAACCAACACGCCAGCCCTGTAGGCTTGCACGCTTAATCAAAGTAAGCGTCTTCCTAATGCGGACCAAAGCCTATCTATTCTGGCAGAACAAATAGCACACTAACACGAAAGCATTTTTTCAACGATGGTTTTCCCTATAGTCAATAAATCTATGCTGATTGGGAAGTCTGTGTTGTCACAAACTTTTCTTAAATTATTCTTTATACTTTCCAGTTCATTTAGTGCTAATTGTCTATGCGCTTCAACAGTGTCAGAAAGCTTTTGTGTTTCATTTAAGAACTGAGCAAATGCCCAGTTTCGTTCCAAGTCATTGAACTTGACTTTAAGTAGAAGATTAAGTTTGATACACTTGTGCATGATGTCGTATTCCTTTCGCAAAACCTCGACGTCAACTTTCAAATTCTCTATATCACTGATAGAAGCCAACTCAACATGCATGGGACCGGTTGGTCCACTCATATCGAAAGGCAAGATATGTAAATTCGTCTCAGCCGTGATTTTAACAATTCCATCGGGACGGGTTTTTGTTACGGTGAAAGGTATAGCATGACCAAGCATCATAACCAAGGTTGTGTCGCCCTCAACCAATGTTCTTTCCATCAGACGGTTTTTCACAAAATTCGTGAAATCTTCGTCAACGTTTAGGCGTATGTCTACTGGCGCCAAAGTTATGCTCAAAGCACTTTTGACCTTGGCTGGTCTTACGAGGACATACTCGTTTATGGCCATTCCCGCATTTTTACGTGTGAAACCATCTATCCGTATCATGTCCCGGTTTTGGTCTTCGCTGTAGGCTGGCCATGCTATAGCTGAAGTGGTTCTCTTGCCAACTATTTCCACTACATCGCCTGCTGATATGTCCAGTTTCTGCATTGCCCTCTGGTCTATACGGGCTATGCCTCTTCCAACATCCCGCTGTCGTGCATCTCCAACCCGTAATTGCTCTTCAAGCAACCTGAACTGAATCGGGCGCTCAAGCGCAAAGCTCTTTATGATTTCCTTTAACTGCTGAACCCTTTTCAGTTGCAACTGCTTCAGTTCATCGAAAGTTAAAGGCTTCTCTAAAACTGTCTTTAAAGCTTTCTTAGCATCGTCAAAAGACATGCTGGGGTCAAGCAGCAAGTCAATATACAACACTTCCAAATCTCTATCGCCCGCCTCAAGCATCAACCACTCATAAACAGCCTTCAAGGACTCTGTATCATAGCCTATTTGACCAGAAATTATAGGTTGCACATAAAGTTCTGTCCACTTATTAAATAAGTCCAGCCAAGCGTTCCAATCTCTCCAAGTCATTTTACTCCTCCTTACACTGAGAGGCATCTGACCTTCATAGCATATATCCGAGGTTTTGCTATTTTTACTTATGCTGAAAATAGGTAATGATCTAGCGTGATGTAAGAAAGGAAAAGAGGAAGACAAAAAGATGACAAAATCTGATTTGCCTCGCTGGCCTTGTCCGAAATGCGGAACACTCATAGAATGGCGGGTATACCGTAACGCGGATTGGGCGAAATATCCTAAACGCTATCAATGCTTCTGTCCAACGTGTGGAAAAATGACCAAAGGGCGAATTCCTATAACCCAATAACATAAACGAGCGTTCTGAAGAACTCTGACAAGCGACCTTAACTCAGAAGTATGAATATTGTATGTAAATAACCTGAGTAAAGAAAAAGGGGTTTTGCGGGAGAAATCTCCATGCTTGATTGGGTTACAGCCAACACGCCAGCCTTTTTAAATAACACGCTAGGTTCATACGTGCGTTTTCTGAAGATTTTCACTCCTTCCAATCTAGGAGTCTTTTTTCTCCTTCGATTTTCTTTAGGTCTGTTAAATCTTGTGTTACTTCCATTGTTCCAAGGTATTTTCTGTTTTTGTCTCTTACGGCGAAGTATCTTATGTGTATCAGACGATTGTTCATTGTAATCCAGAATTCAGCCACGTCTTTTTTGCCTGTTTTGAAGGCTTCTAGAATCTTGTTTACTATGTGAACGCTTTTTTGTGGATGGCACAGCTGAACTTTTCTTCCGATGACGGCTTTTGTGCGGACAAATATTCTTTTTTCTGCTTTGTTAAAGTATTTTACGGCGTCGTTTGCGTCGACAAATGATATGTCGATTGGAAGTGCGTTCAAAATAGCTTCGATTTCATCTTCTGAAAGAGAACCAGTCTCAAATTGTAACACATTATCCTGCACTAATGCTTCTTCTTTTTTGCTCTCTTCGGGTTCTTGTGTTGTTATAATGTGTGGGGGCGTGAAACAGCAGTATCCAATTTCATCAAATTCTCGTCTAACATCTGTCCATTCTTCGGTTGTAACAACTTTCAATGCTGTTGGAAAGAGTATGTTGTTTTCTTTGAAAAAGTGGCTTGGGAGAATCTCGTTTAATGCAGCAGACGTTTCTGTGAGCTGTTTTTTAAAGTCTTGAAAATCTATAGTGCTGTATTTTCCTAATAGATTGTTGAGTTGTTTCTTTTTCTCTCTTATCTGGTTGTGTTCCATCCACATTATTGCTGGTGGCTCCGTGATTCCATGCTTTTCTATGACTGGGAAGAGCACGTTTTCTTCGCGTAGGTAATGTTTTTCTGAGTCTGTGAAGTCTCTTGCTATGTGTTCCAGTTGGTGGATTGCGTCTCCAACGTAGCTTTTGTCGTTTATTTGCTTAACCTTGTTTGCAACAGAAACGAGTTTTTCTGTGAGCTGCAACATAATCTTATGTTCTTCTAATAAGATTCCAATTGGGTGCTCTGGAGGAATTTCTGGTTTCTGCTTTTCTAACTGTTCCCTAAAAACGGCAAGGTGAAAATCGCATAATCGTTGAATTTCCTCTCTTGAGATGCCTTCTTTAACAAGTTCATTCTCAATTTTAGCAATCTCCTCAGAGCTAACATTTCCCAAGAATTGTTTAAATCTCTCCTTGACTTGTTGGGGTGGGACGCCCGCATGTAACTGCATAATTATTTCTTTCAGCATTTTCTTCTTGTTCTCGGCTATTTCGCTCATTATGATGTCTCCTTAATCTTTTTTGCAAGAGTTTTACCCATTTCAATTATTTTACTGATGTCGTTCTCTGTTGGTGGACCATTAATCTCCAATGCGCCGACGACTTCCATTTTTGATGGACCTAAAACTTCTTGAACATGCCTTATTGTTCCTCCGCCCCACCCGTAAGAGCTTAGAACGGCGGCAAATTTGAGCGGCGGTTTTAAGGCGTTCACAAGGTAAGTGGCGTAAACGGCTAATGGATGTGCACCTCCTAAGACTGTTGGTGCGCCCAAAACTATGGCTCTTGAATCCACTAAATCCTTAGCCACATCGCCAATATCGCTTGATGCTAAATTATACAATGCAATTTCGATGCCTTCAGACACTAATGTGTCCGCAATTGATTGAACCATTTTTTCCGTGCTGTTCCACATGCTCACGTAAACTATGATTGCCTTTTGTTTAGTTTCTCCGTTCGCCCACTTGTTGTAGGCATTGCGTATGCGTTCGGGATTTCTATGAACTGGTCCATGGCTCGGTGCAATCATTTTGATCTCTAAATCCTTTATCTTTTCTAACGCTCTTTTGGCCATCACAGCAAACGGCATCATTATTTCGCCCCAGTATCTCTGAGCGTGAACAAGCAAGTCCTCCACCTCATCATCATATTGCCCCTTTGCCAAGTGCGACCCGAAGAAGTCGCATGGAAACAAAATCTTATCCTCTTCTAGATATGTGAACATTGTCTCTGGCCAGTGGAGCATCGGCGCTTCGATGAAGCGGAGAGTTTTACCGCCTAAATCGATGGTTTCTTGGTCTTTTACTGTTATTATTCGTTCTTCAGGTATTTTGTAGAAGACTTGAGCCATTTTAGCGCCTTTGCTTGTTGTTACGAGTTTGGTTTTATTGTTTAGTCCAATAATATATGGTATTGAGCCAGCATGGTCTGGTTCTGCATGGTTCATTACTATGTAGTCAATTTCGCTTGGGTTTACAAGCTTGCGTATTTTCTCTTCCAATTCCTTCTCGAAACCTGGGTTTACCGTGTCAATTAACGCCTTTTTGTTTTTGCCGATTACTAAATAGGCGTTGTAGCTTGTTCCTTTTGGCAGTGGAATCAGTGCGTCGAAAAGTCTGCGGTTCCAGTCTCTGACGCCGACCCAGTAAACGCCTTCTGAAAGTTTGGTTATGTTTCGCCAATTCATTTTGTGTTTCCTCAATTTAATATTACAATTGTAATAAAGTATATTTATGCCTTTCTACACAATACTACCCGGAGACAACATAAATGTCGCTTCCCTGCGAAGTTGCAGTAAAATGCCTATTACCCCCAGTCCGAGCCATGATAGCCAAAACGCTCACAACAAGGTATAACCTAACACAAACAGAAGCAGCTAAACGCTTAGGAATAAGCCAACCCGCCATAAGCCTATACGAAAGAAAAATGCGCGGCAAAGCCATAAACCTAGAAAACGACCCAGAAATAACGAAACTAATAGAGAACTTTGCTGATGCGTTAGCTAAAGGCGAGTTACCACGTAAAAGCTTCATTCAAGCATTCTGCGAAATCTGCAAAACAATACGTTCTAAAGGCTTGCTGTGTCAAATGCATAAAACCTTTGACCCCGCAATCGATGTCGAAAAATGTGAACTATGTCTGCTCACAAACGCATTAAAGTGCACGTAAATGTTTGGACAGTACCTGATAACTTTCAGAGAAACCCTTGAAGCGGCGCTAATAGCTGCAATAATATTATCTCGTCGACAAGAAACGAAGAAGATATAAATGAAGTATTCAAGGGAAAGACAAGCCGCAAAACAAGCTACCAACACAGAGCAAATTATGGGGACCCAACCAAAACCTAATCATCTTATGATAACCCTTTATAGTGTCGACGCTAATTCAAAGAATGGTGAATCGGTAGCATGGGATATTTGTCTGTCTGGAAGGTTCTGGAAGAAATGATTACAGAATTTCGAAAAAAAGGCATAACAGTTTCGACAGAAGTCATGGATAACCTGAAATCTGCCCGAACAATGATTAAAATTTTAAAGGCAGACCCGCACCGTGGAGAAACCATGCAGAAAATTGAAGAATATCTTGGTAATGTTGAATCTTACCTTATCTCTGAAGGCCAAAAAAAGTTTGGTGTCGAATACGTGGATGAATGGCTTAAACGATTAGACGAAGCCAGCGTGCGAATGCCCGACGTGGAGGAAGAAGAAACAAGGTTTATTCCAGGTCTTCCGCGAGAACAAAAGTGGATTCGCGTTAAACCTTCAACCGAGTTGCCCATTGAAAAATTAAAATTATTAGCTCAAGAATCAAATCTATCCTGTAAACTTCAAAATGATGGTTACTTGCTAGTATATGGCGAAGACGAACACCTAAAAGAATTTGTCAAGAAAATGGCTACAAAGTATGGAGTTAAAGCTGAAAAATAGCGTTTAAAACGTACATAACCGTTAAAGCATTGAAATGTAATCTTTTTATAGAAAAATCTTACAGAAGTCTCTATAATAAGATAGCTCTATCTTCCCGTGAGGGCGAGGGCGCAAACTAAATGCCCTACATTAAAAAAATCGAAGTTAAAGGCTTCAAATCATTCGGTCCGCAAACCGTTAAAGTAACTCTAGATAGAGGCTTCACGGCAATTACTGGGCCTAACGGAAGCGGAAAAACAAATATTGTTGACGCAGTTTTATTCGCCTTGGGAGAGTTAAGTACTAGGCGGCTTCGCGCAGAAAATGCAGCTAAACTAATTTTTCACGGTTCTGAGAAGGCTGGATTGGAAAAGGCAAAAATGGCTAAGGTGACAATTCAATTTGACAATAGTGACGGCCGCATGCCAGTTGACACAATCACCGTCACAGTCTCGCGGGAAGTTTATAGAAACGGTCAAAGTGTCTACAGACTTAATGGAAGACGAATCTCCCGTGCGCAGATTCTTGAAATTCTATCAATGGCTGGAATAAGCTCCACAAGCCAAAACATAATCTTGCAAGGCACAATAACTCGCTTAACAGATATTTCTCCACCCGAACGCAGAAAAATTATTGAAGATTTGGTTGGAATAGCCCAGTATGACGCTGAGAAGGCAGAGGCAGAGGAAAAACTACGGGCAGCAGACATTTCAATCCGCACAGCCATGGGCAGAATAGATGAGGTACAAAAGCGAGTAGATGACCTAGAAAGAGAACGCAACGAACTTTTAAGATGCAACTTCATCCAAGACGAGATAAAAAAGTTTGAAGCCATTAAACTTTCACATGACATGGCGCAGATACAAGAAAAAACCAAAGAAACCTCTTCCCAAGCAGACAAACTCCGAAGCATGGTCGAAAAATTAAGACAGTTACGCGAAGAACGTAGGTCAAAAAGAAGAGAAATCGAAGGCGAATGGCGCAAACTAAGCTCAGAACTCGTCGAAGAAGGTGGCTCGCAAGTTTTAAGGGTTCAGATAAAAATCGGCGAACTAAAATCGAAATTAACAGAGTTAACAACCAAGATAAGCTCTGGAAAAACAAGCCTTGAAGGTCTAAAACGAATAAGAGAAAACAACCTTAAACAATACCAAACCATCCGAAACGAAATCCGCGAAAACCGCTTGAAAATAAAACGGCTAAAAACCGAATATGAAGAAATTCTCAACCAAATAACCGCAAAACAAGCAGAACATGACACGTTAGCAACTGAAACCGCCCAATTGTGGGAAAATCTAGGAGAAAACAGCAAAAGAATCCATGAAATAGAACAGAAGCTCGAAAACAATTACAAAAGACTAACCTATCTACGGTCAGAGCAAGCAAAAAGCCACACAGCCATCAAAATACGTGCAAGACGACTCAAAGACCTAAAAGAACGTAGGGAAAGATTCACGACAACACTTAACGAACTTGAAAAATCATTAGCTGAACTTGATAAGGTGCAAAAGGAACAGAAAACGCAACTGAAAAATCTTGAGCGTACACTCGAACGGCGAATAGCCCAAAAGGAAGCTGTGGAACGAGAAATTGCCGAAGCTGGAAAGATAGCTGACTCAGCACGCGAAGCAGTTATAGAGTTTGTAACGCAGAAAGAACTCGCGGAAACAGTGGCTTCTGAAGAAAAAGCACTTAAAAGCATAGAAGAACTAGGGGACCTTGGCGTAATTTCAGGCGTGTATGGTAGACTACGCAATCTAATAAAGATTGACAAAGTCTATAAACAAGCGATTGAGGCGGCAGCGGCCGGATGGCTTGACGCAATAGTTGTGAAAGATTTTGACGCCGCGTTTACGTGCACGGAAACCTTAAGGAGAATGAAGCTGGGAAGAATAAAAATAATCCCGCTTGAAGGAGCATTGAAGCCTAAGGTTTCAAAAATTCCTGAAAGAGAAGGCGTGAACGGTGCCGCTCCGTTTTTTGTGAAATGCGAGAAACACTATGAACCGGCTGTTAACTTTGTCTTAGGCGATACACTCATAGCTTCAGATGATAAAACCGCTTTTGCCTTATCCAATGAAGGTTACCGTGTAGTAACAGTCAATGGGGACCTTTACGAAGTGGGCGGCGCCTTCGAAAGTGGTTATTACCGTGCACCCATTGATTTTTCCACAATCATCCCAAGTGAATCGGCAATAAAAAGCCTTGAAGAAGCTGTAAGCGCTCTTCAGCAACATCTCTCCAGAAGAGACAGCGACATAACATCTTTTGAAGAGGAAATCGATAGGACACGTGTTGAAATTACTCGCTTATCAGAGACTATTACAATGCTTGACAGAGAGATAGTTAGGGTTAAAAGAAGCACGAGAAGAACAAAGTCCAATGTCAAGCGAGTAGAGCACATCATTGGGCGGCTTGAGAAAGAAGTTGAAAATGAGAAAACACAGATGTGGTTGCACAAGGCTGAGCAAAGCTCCATTCAGAAAGAGATGAGGAAACTTCAAAAAGAAATGGATTCCTTAAGACGGAAAACCGACCCCTCACACATTCAAGAAATGGAAGTTAAAAGAGAAAAACTCGCGGAGGAAATAATCACTTTACGACAGAAACTAGGTACAATCCAAACAGAAACTTCAACTTTACAGTCACAATTTGATAACGTTTTAAGAGTTGCATACCAAAACGCAAAAATCCAACTCGCAAAGGTTGAACAGCAACTTAGAAGAGTTGAGAAAGAAGTAGAAAGTGCATTGCAAGAGCGGGAATCGCTCAAGCATGAGTTAACAGAGTTGGAAAAGAACCGTGTTGAACTTTCAAAAAGTGTTTTGTCAGCAAGGGAAGAAGCGAAAAATTTCACCGCCCAAATTGACGATATAGATAAAGAACTGCGTAAGCTTGATACAGAGTATGAACAAGCTGACCGTCTGCTTAACCAACTTCAGCTAAACATTCAAACCTCTCTATTACAACTCGAACAATACAGAAACCAGCTTAGACAGTTTGGTTATGAACAGCCATTAACGGTGACACCTTTGCAACTTGCAGAGGCTGAAACATCGATAAGAATGATGCAGCTTGAACTTGAACGAATAGGCGCTGTGAACCAACTCGCTCTCTCACATTATGCGGAACAAATTTCACGTTACAAGGAACTTTCCATGAGATTAAACGAGCTGGAAAGAGAAAAGCAAGCCATAGTACAGTTCATGGACGAGATAGAGCGCAAAAAACGCAAAATCTTTACAGAAGCTTTCGAGAAAATTAACGCCAATCTTGGAAAATACTTCGCAAAACTCACCGGAGGCGGAAACGCCACATTAAAACTCGAAAATCCTGACGAACCTTTCTCTGGTGGCATTGACATGATTGTCCAGTTCCTAAACAAACCTTCTATAGTTGTAAGTGGAGCAAGTGGTGGTGAACGTTCAGTTGCGGCAGTTGCTTTCATGTTTGCTTTGAAAGAATTTACCCCAGCAGCATTCTACATACTTGACGAGATAGACGCCCATCTTGACGCTTTTCACGTTTCGAAACTCGCCGACGTTTTATTGGAAGAATCTGAAAAAACCCAGTTCATAGTAATCACTTTAAAGCCTGAAATGGTGAACAAAGCGCAGAAAGTTTACGGCGTTTACGGGCGCAACGGAGTCTCAAATGTTATTTCAGCCAAATTCTTAGAGGTGCCAAGCTAATGGCTTCTGCAACGCTCAAAAAGCCCTTTTACATGCGTCCTCCATGGAATATTCTATTTGAGTTTCACAAACTCGAAAAGTTAACGCCTTGGAACATCAACATTTCCTATTTGCTTACAACGTTTCTTGAGGAGATGGAGAGGATTGGACAGGTGGATTTTAGAGCTTCAGGCGTGGCTCTTGATTCTTCAGCTCTTATATACTTGATGAAGTCAAAGCTTCTTCTAAGGCTTGAAGAACCACCACTGCCGCCTAAGCCTCCACAAGACTTTTTGCCTCCGCCGTTGTTTTTGCCGCTTAGACATGAATTAACTTCCACAACTATTAGGCATCTACTTGAAGTTTTGGATGACGTCTTAAAAGGCGAAAAACTAATACATCTTGAAAAGGTTGCTGCAGAGCCCATTCTTCCAACACCCTCAGAAATTCTTCCACAACTAGACATCTATCTCATGGAAATCGAATTGCAAATGGAAAAACTCTATGCTTCTCTTTCTGAAAGAGTCAAAGGCACGGGCATAATAGAATTTTCAGCGTTAATCAAAGGTATTGGCCGGTTTGAAGCTATTCGCACATTTATACTTTTGCTGTTCTTGGCGCAGGATGGAAGAGTGAAACTGTGGCAGGATGAACAAACTGAAGAGATATACATAACTGTTGGAGATTTGAACATTGCAGAAAACGGAAAAGCAAGCACTTAATTTAGATGTAAACCTTCAACAGCAAGCCACGGAAAAAATAAAGCGTGACTTGTCCTTGGTAGAAGCCGCATTATACGTTGCAGGGCGTCCCTTAGACCTAAACGAATTATGTTCAGTTTTGAAAACTCGTTCCAAAAACAGAGTTAGAAAACTAGTAAGCGCTATCATGCAAGATTATGCGAACAGAAACACAGCTCTCGAAATTCTGGAGCTAAAAGATGAAAGATACGTTTTGCAGTTAAAAGCGGAATTCACACCTCTCGTTAGAAGGCTTGTTAACAGACCCTTGCTTTCTACTGGTCCATTAAAAACGCTTTCTTACATAGCCTACCGGCAGCCTGTTTCACAGAAACGAGTCATTGATGTTCGTGGTCACCACGCTTATGGTCACATTAAATTGTTGAAGGAGATGGGCTTGATTGCCAGCGAAAGAAGCGGACGGTCATGGATTCTGAAAACAACTGAATATTTTGCGGACTATTTTGGTCTGAGCCACGATACTGCAACTATGAAAAAAGAGTTAAAACATGTTTTTGAGGACTTCTCGAAACAAGAAACTTCCAAAACTTGAAATGGATAGGTTTATATGCAAAATATAGGTTGATAGTGAACACTTAACTTGAAAAACAATAGGGAAATGAAGTATGTCGGCTTGGCACGGTGACTTGCACAAGAAAAAGCCATCTGGAGGCAGAAAAAGAGCTTACAGAGGAAAACGGAAGTTTGAACAAGGCTCATTTCCAGTAGAAACGATCGTAGGCGAGCCTAAACGCAAAATCTCCAGAGGAAGAGGCGGAAACTTAAAAGTCAAGATTTTAAGTGACAAGTATGCGTGTGTAACCGACCCTAAAAGTGGAAAAACAGAAAAAGTTGAAATTATACGAGTTGTCAAAAATCCAACCAACATCGATTACGACCGTAGAGGCGTCATAACCAAAAGTGCCGTTATAGAAACTTCGCTTGGTTTGGCGCGTGTTACTTCCCGTCCAGGGCAAAACGGCATAGTAAATGCCATATTAATCAGCGAAGAAGAAAAGAGTTAATGCACACTCTATTTTGTTGTCGCAGCAGAGCCTCGAATCTTCAAAAGCTGTTTCGCAATTTTCACAACTACCTTCTGTTTTGATTCGTTTTTTTTGACAAGAACCATGCCAGTTTTTGGTAAAAATGGCGTTTTAGGATAACCAACATCCAAAGCAAGCTCATGCTCTAAACCAATTTTTTCTGCTGCGTCCTTTATCTCCAAGATTTTTGGGGAAGGCACAGCTAAGCTTTTAGGAACCCGCCTTCCTTCCTTCCTTGTTTTTGTTGAATCGAAATAGGCTGGCCAGATTATCACTTTTTCTTGTTTGCGCATGGCTTTTTCTCCTCTCGCTATTTGTGGGCGTAGTATGCTGTTAACTTTGTGTTAACTTTGTCGATTCTGACGAAGCCAAACCTTTCAAACTGTACTATACTGCTTGGCTTTAGCTGTTTGCAAATACCCTCAGCGATTCCTTCGGCAAGTGAAGCATCTGGCATTACAACCTGGCATGGCATGTCCTCTCCTACGGGTATCCAGTGAATGAGTGGGGCTTTGGTTTTTTTCGCTTCTTCATATGATTCACTAACGAAAAATGCATCAACAGAATATGCATCTATCTTTTCAATTCCTATGTTAAAAAGCTCCATGAGACGGATTACACTTCCGACACTTGAGGTTTCCACATCTTTCTTGGAAACCCAGAATCTTGCAGAATCTTCTTTTCCTTCCGGCTTTATCGCGTATTCTCTGCTTCCCTTTTCCGGCTTGTCAGGATGCAAATGAAGCTTTGTCTTGAAAGTTTTTGGAATATGCTTCACGGTTAACTCTATTGGGTTGTGCACAAAGAAGTATCGGTTAACTGTTGGGTCTAAGATTTTACGGTTATACGCATAGAGGTTCTCCCAACTAAGAATTACATCTGAAGTTTTAGGTCCAACATCAATTATCATTTTTCTGATTGCCTCTGGCGTTATTCCCCGTTTTCTTAGTGCTGCGAAAGTTGCAAGTCGCGGGTCATCCCAGCTTTTGTATATACCTTCCCGCATTCCTTGAACAATCTTTGATTTGCTTAGCGATGCTCCAGTTATTTTTAGCCTACCGTAGTGTATGGCTTCTGGATATTTCCATCCCAAATGTTTGTAGAGGTATTCTTGTCGAGCCTGGTTTGTTAAGTGTTCTTTTCCTCGGATTATGTGGGTTATGCCCATTAAGTGGTCGTCTACACCGCAAGCTAGATTGTATAGTGGCCATACGCAATATTTGCTTCCAACTCGTGGATGTGGATACTTTTCTGCGTCTATAACGCGGGCTGCGGGCCAGTCTCTAACCGCTGGGTTTGGATGGTTCAAATCGGTTTTTACTCGAAGTACTGCTTCGCCTTCTTTATAGTCGCCTTTAAGCATATGTTGCCATCTTGTAAGGTGTTCTTCTGGCGGTAAATTGCGGCATTTACAAGGCTGATTAGTTAGGATTTTCTTTCGAAACCTTTCTGGTTGGCATGTACAGACGTAAGCGTTGCCTTCTCTCAGCAGTTTTTCCGCATGCTCGTAGTAAATGGGTATCCTATCGCTTTGGATGTACTCTTCGTCTGGTTTGCATTCAAGCCAAACTAAATCCTCTCTGATACGCTCATAAAACTCCAAAACAGGACGTTTCAGTTTTGGGTCTGTGTCCTCAAAGCGCAAAATGAATTTGCCTTTATACATACGCGCATATTCGTGGCACAATATTATGGCTCTTGCTGAACCCAAATGTATAACGCAGTCGGGATTCGGCGAAAAACGCGTGACAATCATTGCATACTTGTCAACATTTGGCAGTGGCGGAAGACGCTTTTCCTCTTCTACCTTTCCTTTCACGAGGGTTTCAGGCCATTTCTCTTCAACAATACGTTTCTGCTCAGCAAAGGGTAGACTGTTAACTTCTTGGATAACCTCATTGATGACGGCGGATAGTTCCTTAACTCTCGTTTTTAATTCTGGTTTTTCGCCTAGAATTTTTCCAATAACTGGTCCCGCTTGTGCTTTGCCATCATGTCTAATCGCATTTAGTAAAGCAATTTTCCGAATTATCTCTTTCAATTCGGTATTTTCTTTAAGTGTCAAAGATTTTAACGCTCTTTTAGAACTAGAGTTTCCTTTCAATTAAGAATTTTGCAAAGGCGTTCAGCTTTTCCTTTGCGTCGGAAGCGGGTAGAAGTTTTTCAACTTTTTTCCAGCTGTCTTTAACCATTTCTTTTGCGAGGTTTTTTGCGTAGTTTATGGAGTCGTATTTTTCCATTATTGAAATGGCTTCTTCTACGAGCTTCTGGTTGGAGGTGTGCATGTTGAGGATTTTGATGAGTCTGTTTCTGTCTTTATTGTTGGCGACTTTTAATGTGTGAATCACTATAAGTGACCTTTTTCCCTCTGTAATGTCTTGTCCACGTCCGCCTTTCTTTTTTGCAAATTCTCCACTGGTTAAGTCTAAAATGTCGTCTTGTATCTGGAATGCTATGCCTATGCTTTCGGCAAAAAAGCCAAGTTTTTCAACAAGTTCCTCGTTTGCATCCGCCAACACAGCAGCTATTTTTGCAGCCATTCTCGCCAATGTTCCAGTCTTATACGCGCACATTTGCAAGTAGCCTTTCTCATCTATTTCATCGGCGTTCGCTAAGCCTCTATGCCATGCTATGTCCATTGCTTGACCAAGGCTGAGACTTATCATTTCTTGCACGTAGATTTCGTAAACTTTGCAAAGTTTTTGAGGAGGCACTTTTGCTTTTTTTTCTATTAATGGCATAAGCGGTAGATAGTACATGGAGTTTCCAGCGTTTATGGCGATGTCTAAACCGTAGATTTTGTATGTGCATGGTTTTCCTCTTCGGAGTTCGGATGCGTCTTCTATGTCGTCTACCATTAATGTTCCGTTGTGAACTACTTCTGGAATTATGGCGAAATCAACAAAGTCTTCGGATTTTTTGCCTAAGGCTTCGCATATTAGCAAGAACAAGGCTGGGCGCCATCGTTTTCCGCCTCGGTCGAGAAACTCCCAGATGGGTTCGGTTACTGCCTTGTTTAAAGCGTCTAAATTGTATGCGTAGTTTGGTGGGTTAAGTCTAAAAACAGCTGAGTCTTTTGAGAATTTTCTTGGAATATACTTTTCAATAGCCTTATCTATCAACGTAGCTTTTTCTTCAAGGAATTTTTCAATGTCCAATTTTTTAACTCCTTCCTCTCCGCGCGTAACTTTCTATGTCAAATCCTCTCAGCTTTAACCTCTCAGCCGTTTTACTCACTATAATTAGCGGTTTTTCTTGCAGAGAATGAATGGAGTCTGCGCCTACAAGAAACATACAATTTCTTAACTCTTCTATCAAAAGCGAAAGCGCGTCTTTTGTTTCTTTCACGCCTTTAACTGCAGTTTCGAGAATTGGTTGCGAGAGACTTGCGAGACTTGCGCCTAAACCTAATGCCTTGGCAATGTCCAATCCGTCTCGTATTCCTCCAGAAGCAATGAGGGGGATGCGAACAGATTGAGAAACTTCAACGATGCTTACGGCTGTTGGGATGCCCCAATCCCAGAAAACGTCGCCTAGTCTGCGTTGAAAACTGTTCTTTCGTCCTCTTGCTCGGTAATATTCAACGGCAGCGAAGCTTGTACCACCAGTGCCGCTAACATCTATGCCTTTAACGCCTAATGCCTCAAGTCTTTTTGCTTCTTCTGCGGCTATGCCAGCACCTGTTTCCTTAACAATGACGGGCTTGTCTAGTTCTTTTGCGATTTCGCCTATTTTTTCAATTACTCCTTTGAAATTGGTTTGTCCTTCTGGCTGGACAGCCTCTTGTAATGGGTTTAAATGTATCGCTAGGGCGTCTGCATCAATCATTTCAATTGCCCTTTCGGCTTCTTTGAGGCTGTATTCGTGGGCAAGTTGTACTCCGCCTATGTTTGCTATCAGAAAAGCTGTTGGAGCTTTTTTTCTTGTTATCTTGAAGGTTTGTTCAAGCTTTTTGTCTTCTATGGCTGCTCGTTGGCTTCCGACACCCATTCCTAAGCCTAACTCTTCAACGGCTTCGGCTAAAGTCGCGTTAATTTTGGTTGCTTCTGGTGTTCCGCCGGTTATGGCTCCTACGATTATTGGCGCAACAAACTTGTGACCAAAAAGCGTTGTTGATAGGTTTATTTTTTGTTTGTCAATTTCCGGCAGAGCCCTATGGATAAAGAAAACATCTTCGAAGCCTGTTGTGGCTCTTTTGGCTTGAACATTCTCATTTAAAGCAATTTTGATGTGTTCTGCTTTGCGTTTTCTCGTTTCCTTAGCCAAATTTATTCCTTCTCTATTAAGGTGCCTTGCACCTTCTCTTTTTTTAGAGCTTTGTAAACATAATTTGGTTTTGTGGCATTTACAATTGTTATTGGGATTTCTTTTTCGACGGCTGGTATAAGCTCAACTATCTTGCCGAACATGCCTCCTGTGACATCGCAACTTGTGGATTTACCTAGCTTGTTCTGAAGTTTTTTCAGTTCGTTCAATGTTAGGTGCGTGAAAATTTTAGCGTTTTTCTCGATTTTGGGGTCAGTGTCGTATAAACCGTCAACATCAACTCCGATTATGATTCTTTCTGCGTTAAAATTTGCAGCAATATACGAGATAAGCTGGTCGCCTGACAATATTGCAAAACCCATTTCTGTGTCGAGAACTGCGTCGCCATACATTACGGGCAGGAAACCCATTCTCAGCATGGACGTTAGTGGTGCTTTTTCGAAACATTGGATTCTGCCCTTCTTGGTCATTATGCACGAGGAGGGCGTGACGCTCACTGCTGGGATGCCACGCCAGATTAATGCGTCCATGAGCAAACCATTAAGCACAGTCATCATGTGATGTGTTTCTGCAAAGCCAACTTTCTGGTTTTCTTCCTTAAACCCCATATTTATGGCGTATTTTTGCGCTATGGGATGCCCAAAGCTTCCGCCGCCATGAACAATTATCAAGTTTCTAACATTTGCATTCTGTATTTCCTCTGCGAGACGCGCTATGTCTTGCGTTCGGGCTGCAAGTTCTCCACTTTTGTCGGTTATTACTGAGCCACCTATCTTCAAAATTGTCGGTCTAAGTTCGCTCAATCTTCACACCTTCATCAGTTTTTCTTGCCATGAAAGGTCTCCCACCAACTCTCCGAATAGCCTCAAAAACGCGTTCAAGGTCTTCGTTTTTTGTTAATGCTATCATGCATCCGCCACCACCTGCTCCTGTCAATTTTGCACCTAGAGCTCCAGCTTTTCGTGCCGCATTTACTAGCCATTCTAATGATTCGTCTGAAACTCCGACACCATAAAGCAATGCGTGGTTGATGTTCATCAATTCTCCGAGGGTTTCCAAATCATTTTCTTTTAAGGCATCTATGGCTCTCAAGACAATTTCACGTGCTGCCAACATTACTGGTTCTACAATTTGTGGATACTTCTCTTTTATGCTCCGCACTTTTTCCACTTGAGCTCGTGTAGACCTTTCAACTCCCGTGTCTCCAATAACAAGTGGGATATCTGCTTTAACTTCTAATGGTTTAAAGCCTGTGTCCATTTGAAAAAGTAGTGTTCCGCCGAAAGTTGAAATCGCTGGGTCAATTCCCGAGGGTGTGCCATGCACAATTTTTTCAGACTCGAAAGTTGTTCGGAAAACATCTTCTTTAGACATTTTAACATTCAAAAGAGCGCCTACTGCCGCTGTGACTGCTGCGACTACGGCTGCTGAAGAGCCTAACCCAGCAGCAACAGGGACTGTTGAGTTAATTTGGATGTTTAGCCCAACATTTTCTCCATTTTTTTCTAAAACTTTCGCGACAGCCAGCTTAATCGGCTCAAATTTTGATTTCGCCTCTTTTGCGTCGCCTTGCTCAATCTTGAAGGTTCCATTTTCGAAGTAACCAGCTAAGTTCAAGTTTACGGAGCGCAAGCAAAGACGTTTGTCGTTACGCTGCTCTGCCTCGGCGTAAGCTCTTTTATCTATGGCTAAAACTATTGCTGGCTCGCCGTAGACGACAAAGTGCTCTCCGAAGAGTATTATCTTCGCGGGAGCAGAGGCAACGACCCCCATTCTGCACCACTATTTTGTGAAGGAGACGGCAGCATACCCAACGACGCTTGAGTAGTCGCCAATTATATCTCCACTAGTCTTATAGCATAATAATTTTGCCTCTTTCGCTCCCATAATTTTCGCTGCTGCGATTAAAGCTGATATTGGACCATATCCGCACGCGCTAATATTGTAGGTTTCTATAATTGAACAAAATTTAGCTTCATCCATTGTTTCAACAGCTTCGAGAGCCAACTTGTCATTTTTAGTGGCTTTTTCCTGTCGCTCATAATGTGTCATGTCTGAAGACGCGATTATCACCGCGTTTTTCTCGGCTAAAACCTTAGTCACGACTTGTCCAACTTCTCTTGCTGAGGACAAATCTTGCATTAAAAAGCATATGGGCACGATTTTGAAGTTTGAACCATAAAGGTATTGGAGGAATGGAAGTTGAACTTCAATTGAATGTTCAAACTGGTGAGCGGAATCGTCAACATCGATTATGCGTGATTCGCGTACAATTTGGTTGGCTATTTCAACATCTATCTCAACATCACCTAAAGGCGTACGCCAAACACCATCATTCATGATGGCTAAGGCGCTGCCATAACCAGTATGGTTTGGACCGAAAAGAACAACAACATCCGGTTTGCCATCTAAAGCCAGTTTGTAATAGGCATTAGCTGCCACTGGACCAGAAAACATGTAACCCGCATGAGGGCAAACCAAACCAACAATTCGTCTAGGACCCTCTTCGCTAATTTCGGGAAGTTTTCCCGGTCCGAATTTATGTAAAAAACATTCTTGTATTTGTTTTTTTAAGGATTCGGCGTTTCCTTCATAGAAGGCTCCAGCTTGTGTTGGACGCCGAATCTTTGCCATTTCTGTTAGGTTTCCTCCTCTTCCTTCAAAATTTTAGCTTCGAAGTCGTCAATTGTTAAAGACAAATCTTTGTCTGGCGGCAATTCTCCTCTTTCACGTAATATTTGTCTCGCCAAAAGCCAGTAAATGACCGCCAAGGCTCTCCTACCCTTATTGTTTGTCGGAATAACAAAGTCCACGTCTGAAAATTCGTTGTCCGTACTGCATAAAGCCACTACCGGAATGCCTACTGACGATGCCTCCCGAACGGCTTGAAAATCTGCGCGGGGGTCGGAAACAATAAGCACTTCAGGTTCAATACGGTTTGGGTATAATGGATTTGATAACAATCCAGGAATAAAACGTCCAATAACCGGCGTGGCTTTGGTTACTTCGCAGAACTTCTTGACTGGTTCTTGCGCATAGAGTCTAGCTGCTGCCGCCGCAATTTTTGATGGTTCAAATCTTGCTAGGAATTTGGCGGCGACTCTTATGCGGTCGTCTGTTTTCTTGACATCCAAGACGAATAAGCCGTCTGGTCTAACGCGGTATATGAACCCTTCCATGTCGCCGGTTTTCATTCTTGTTCCAATATGAATCCCTGCAGAAAGCAGCGTGTCTCGTGGTAACAGAAGTTCTTCTTCTGCAACAGTTGCCGCAGTTTCATTCTCCGATTTTTCTTTTTCTTCAACTTCTTTAATTTCCTCATCTTCTGGCAAATGTTTGTCCCTCTCAAAGTATCTGAAGACTAGCCATCTTGGCTCTGTCTCCTAAAAACTCTTCTATCCTTATTAACTCATTTATTTTTGCAATCCTAGCCCCTTCCACAATTCCAGTCTTTATCACTGGACATTTGAAAGCTACCGCTAAATGGGCAATGTGCCAGTCGCAAGTGTCACCTGAACGATGCGACATTACTGGTGCATATCCATTTCTCTTTGCAATTTCAACTGTTTCCCAAGCATCAGTAAGCGTGCCTACTTGGTTTACTTTAATTATGACCGCGTTGGCAGCACGCATCTTTATTCCCCGAGTTAGTCTTTCGTTGTTTGTGGCGAAAAGGTCATCGCCGCAAATTAAACAGTTTTTCACTTTCTTCATGAGTTCTGCAAAACCTTCATAGTCCTCTTCATGCAACGGGTCTTCAACATAAACTAAATGGTATTTTTTAATTAGTTCTAAAATAAATTCTAGCTGTTCTCCAAGGTTTCTCTTTTTCTTCTCTCTTTCGTAAACGTAAGCTTTCTCCTTGTTATTCCATAAAGAGGAAGCTGCAACATCAATGCCAAAACCGCACTCAAAGCCTACTTCCTCGCCAACTTCTTCGCAAGCTCTAGCCAAAACTTCAAACGCATCCAAATTTTCAATATTTGCAACCCAAGCGCCTTCATCACTTCTTCCGCCGCTGAAAAGTTTATCTTTCTTCTTTAAAATGGCGCCGATTTTTCTATGAATTTGAGCGTTAGCTGAAGCAGCTTCAAAAAAGGTTTCAGCTCCAAAAGGAAGAGCTAGAAACTCTTGTATGTCGGGGCTTTTTCCTTTTGTATGTTTTCCACCGCTTATTGTGTTTCCAAGCGGATAGGGCAATTCGTTAGCGATGTGCCCTCCTAAATATTGGAAAAGAAGCGCTCCGTTAGAGTTTGCTGCCGCCTCTGCATTAGCAAGGGAGATTGCAAAAGCAGTGTTTCCGCCTATGACTCTGAAATCTCTGGAACTGTCGATTTCATGTAGTGTTCTGTCGATTTCTTCTTGGAAACCAGCATTTAACCCGACAAGTTCAGGAGCTATGAGTTCTTCAACTTTTTTTAATGCTTGGTCTACTCCGCCTTGTGGATAATAGACCACTTCGGCTTTTCCGCGGCTTTCTCCTGCTGGTGCTGCGGCTCTTCCGAAGCCCGAACCTGTTATGACGTCAACTTCTATTGTTTCTTCTCCGCGACTGTTGAAAACTTTCCTTGCGATTATGTCTTCAATAATTGCTGACATGTTTTTCCCTTTTCTTTTGCTTAGTAGTAGTTTCTTGCCTCTTTTCGTTTTTCTGCTTCTTCGTAGAAGCGTAAGACTTCATCGATGATTTCCACATGTGACAGTAGCATACGTCTGCAGCAGTACCTTTTTACTCCTAGGCTGTCCAAAACTTCTCCTGCATTTTCTCCAGCTTTTACTCTTCGTGCAAACTCTTCCCATTTGTCACCGATTAATTTGCCGCAAGTAAAACATCTAACTGGTATAATCATTCATGTTGGCTCCTTTATCTGTAGCTCTTTTGGTCTCTAGCTCGCGCTCCTGGTCCTCCAAACTTTTTAGGTTCTTTCCTTCTGGCGTCTCCAACAATCATGGTTCTGTCATATTCGGTAAAGACTGAGCGTAAATGTGTGCTTTTTGTCCACTTTAACAACGCGTTGGAGATGGCCATCCTTGCGGCTTCTGCTTGTCCCATGTAGCCTCCTCCGGAAACTTTTATGTCGATGTCTAACTGTTTCCACACGTCGTCTCCAGCTTGTAAAAGTGGTTCCATAATTTTTTCTTTTGCAATTTTTGGTTCAAATATTTCTATTGGGGTTCTGTTTATGCGTATTCTTCCAATACCTGGTTTAACAACTGCTCTTGCCACTGCCGTTTTTCTTTTTCCGCTAACAACTAAAACTTTTTTTGCTGGCATTATTATTCACCCGGGTTCCATCCTAACTCTTTTGCGAATTCGCCGATTGTAAAGTATGGGCAAGTTAGTTTTTTGGCTTGGGCGGCCTCTATTGTTTCCATTTTTTGGTCTTTAAATTCTTCCGGCAGTCCGATGAAAACTTTAAGTCGCTTGTACGCTTGTCTGCCTTTTGGCTGTCTGTAAGGAAGCATTCCTCGCACTGTTCTTCTAACTATTCTGTCGGGTCTTCGAGGGTGAAACGGACCCATTTTTGGGCTACCTACTTCCAAGAATTCTTTGGCTTCAGCTACTTTGCTTTTCTTTTTCCCTGAAAGTACCGCCTTTTCAGCGTTAACGATTACTATTTCTTCACCATTCAATAAACGCTTTGCAATGATGCTTGTCATTCTGCCAAGAATAAGCCCTTCAGCATTTATTACTGTGACTGGTTTTGTTGTTTGCATTTTATCACCCAATTATCTTAATATTCGTGCCTTTCGGATTCTTCTCGATTATCTCTGAAAACGATAAGCATTTGCCTTTTGCAGCCACGATTTTTTCTTTGGCTTTTGCAGAAAAAGAGAATGCTGCTATGGTGATGGGGTGGTCTATTTCTCCCGCACCTAACACTTTGCCTGGAACCACAACTACTTCTTTCTTTTGTGTGTATCTATTTATGCGGCTGAGGTTTACGCTTATGCGTTTTCTCTTCGGCTTTTCTAGGCGTTCGGCGATATCTTTCCAGATGTTCGCCTTTTTTTCTCTGCTTTGTTTTTTTAGAAAGCGAATAAGCGCTATAAGTTCTGGATTTGTCATTTCAGTTTTCTTCATCTTTTTTCACCTTGATTTGGTTCTCAAGTTCATTTAGTTGCTTATCCAGCGTATTCACTGCCTCTGCCACTATTTTTTCAGGAGGAAGTGCGCCGGTAGATTCGAGACTGAATATGAAATTGTTTTCTTCCCAACCAATTTTTATCGCTTTAGGGTTTTGTGGGCAAGCCTCGACACAGTCTTGGCAGAGAGTGCAAGCCATTAAATCGCGAACTTTTATTTTGTCGTCAGCCTTGATGAGGACTTTTCTGGGGCAGATTTCCACGCATTTCCCGCAAGCATCACAGTTTTTACTGGAAACTTCTATTTTGGGATGATACTTGTATGCACACATGGAAACTGGCTGCCATTTCGCGTGGTTCTTTCCTTTTCCAAGCCTTGCATAAGCTTCAAGCCTCAGTTTCTGTCCTTTCGCTAGCTTTATTATGGGGATGTTATCACTTACTGGGGTTACATTTGGGTTTTCTGAGACTAACTCGCCAGAATAAACTGTTCTCGTTCCTTCCTTTGCCTCTGCATCTAATGTAAAAGTGACTCTGCATAGGTTGCATCCGAATTCGCTTTTGCAGGGGCACTCTTCTGGTAGGTTGTAACTATCTAAGTCTGTCTTAAGAGGTATGAGCCCAATCCTGTGGGCTATAGTTTCGTCTTGTAGTATGGAAGAATTTTCTAGGATTACAACTTCGTCAACTGCCATGGACGGGACTTCTGCTATTACTATTCTTCGTAAAGCATTCATGAATGGCACGTCCGCTCCGCGAATGAGCAGACGCATGCTTTTATCGTCTTTTTCAAGCACTTCTATTTCCACTTATTTGAACACTCCGTGATGAATATGATAACTGCTGTGCCGTTCAATAGAATACTGGTGCATTATTTCAATTTTTCTATTAATACAAGAAAAACGCGAATTTGCTAGACTCTTCTTCCTCTTCTGCCGCCAGGTCTACGTGTGCCATCATGGGGTATAGGCGTAACTTCCTCTATTCGCCCTATGCGGAAACCTGCTCTCGCTAAAGCCCTAATGGCTGCCTGCGCGCCCGGACCTGGTGTTCTTGGACCTGAACCGCCTGGGGCTCTTACTTTGATGTGTATTGCTGTTATTCCTTTGTCTCTGGCTATTTCTGCAGCGGCTGTGGCTGCTCGCATGGCTGCGTAGGGCGAAGAGCCCATTCTGTCTGCTTTTACGAACATTCCGCCGGATGTTCTGGATATTGTTTCTGCGCCTGAAATGTCCGTTATGTGCACCATTGTGTTGTTGTAGGAGCTGTAAATGTGGACTACCGCCCATCTTTCGGTTTTTTTGCCAGCACTACTCATGTTTCTTCCTCGGTTTCTGTTTTTGTTTTGGATGTGGTTACCACGGCTATTGTTTGCCGCATAGGATGATTTGGATTTGCAAGTGGGCTTTTAGGCGTGTATACAATTTGGTTTTCTTCTTCTTTCGTCACCAGATAACTTGGTATGGTGACTCTTCGGTTTCCTACAGTTATGTGCCCATGAGTTATTAGTTGACGAGCTTGATGGGTTGTCTTGGCTAAACCTTTACGAAAAACGATTGTCTGTAGTCTTCGTTCAAGAATATCTTCAATTGTCAAGTCTAAAACGTCATCTAAAACCGCAGTTTCATGAAGAACTCCGAGCTTTTTCAGCCGGACAAGAAGTTCTTCTTCCATTTTTTTGCGTTCTTCAAGCGGTTTGCCAATTAACGAACGGGCTATGCTTCTAAACTTTGATAATGATGTTTTGTGTCGCCACAGTTCATGCTTATTTCGTAGTCCATACTGACCCAAAAGTTTGAGTTCCTCTTGGAGAATGTCAGTTCTCCATGGAAAGCGTGGAGTTTCATATTTCTTTTTTTGTTTCTTTGGGTCTCCCATCACTACTTTCCTTCTTCAGATGGCGGTCTCATTATTGCTTTCTTCTTGACCCCTAGCGCTTTTCCTGACCTTCCTGTGGTTTTTGTTCTTTGTCCGCGCACTTTCAGTCCATAAGCATGACGGTATCCGCGCCATGATTTTATCTCTTTCATCTGTTCTATATCCATTTTTGTTCTTAGGACGAGATCTGCACTGATTAAGTGCATGTCCTTTCCTGTTTCTTGATCCTTCCTTCTATTTAGGAGCCAGTTGGGCAATCCGAATTTTGTTGGTTCTTTTATTATTTCCTCTATTTTATCAACTTCTGCTTCTGTTAAGAAACCAGCTCTTTTTTCTGGATTTACTCCAGCTTTTTTCAAGATTGCATTTGCAAGGCTTAGGCTTATCCCTTTAACTTTTGATACGGCATATGGCACTTTGAGAGTGCCGTCTACGTCTTTGTCTACAATTCGGAGTATATGGCGAAATTCTTGTGACATTTATTGCCGTCCGTTTATTGTTTGAAGCTAACTACGGAAATAAGTCATAATTTATTTAAACCTTACTGGTGATTTTAAGGTGTCGTATCTCCTAAGTTGTGCCTGTGTTGAATGCGTTTCTTATCCATCTGTTATCGTCTATTAGGTCGGAGAAGTAGAAAAACACTTGAATAGGACAATTTATGATTCATGGTTTATGAGTTGGATTTGCAATGAGCGGCACGGTTCTTGAGGATGCGGTTGCTGACGCTTTTCGGAAGAGGGGTTACATTGTTTTTACGCGTAGAAACCATTGTGATGTTTTGGCGGTTAAGCCTGACATGACTTTGGCTTATTTGGTTGAATGCAAAGACTATGCTTTATCAAGCAAACAGCAAGTTTTAGCTGTTCGAGAGCTTAACCGAAATTACACTCATGCCTTGGAGCTTTTGATACAGCAACGCTTGTGTCCAGAAAAAGTTCTAAAAGTTTTGGTTGCCAAGGGATTTGCGTATCAAGCCCGTGGAATATTGCAGTACACGCCTGAAACTTTCATACAGCACGTTTCTTCGTAGCCTTAGCTTATATTCTCTTTTCGTAAACTATTGATATTTCATCTGGCATTTTGAAACCAAGCTTTTCTAACGCGGTGGTTACTGGCTTGTAGTTGGGTGTAAACGCGTAAATTTTTTTGACACCTAACATGTAGCAGTGATTTTTGAGAAATTTTGTCATGTCCAACACAGCGTCATAATCTCCGTCTATGTAGCATGTTTGTATTGTATTTTCATGCCATTCTCGTGCTGTAACATCGTCAATTAACGCTAAACCGTCTACTTCTCCTTCTCTACTTTTGTGCATGATTGCTTTTCGTTTTTCGATGAAACGTTTAAGGTCTTGTTTTTCCAGTGAAAACCATTGATAAAGAATTGTGTATAAGCCAGCGGCTCTTCGGTAGATTTCTGAGGTTTGCAAATAAGCCCACACGGCTTCTACTTCATCTTCTTCAGCCCATTTCGCACCTTTGCTTTCGGCTTGAGCTATGTTTTCGGTTGTCATTTCAGCGAATCCTGCTATTGGCTGGAATCCAAGTTTTTGCAACACCGCTTGCGCAGCTATATTGTCTGTCTCTGTTACGAGTCTTGCCACTTTCGCGCCTTTTCGCTTGGCATATTCTAAGCACTTTTTGGTTATGGCAGTGGCTACGCCCATTCGTCTGTAGTTTGAGTCTGTTCTTGCCCCTCTCAACCACACTTCATGTGGTTTGTCAATGCTTAACTGAGTAATCCCCACAAGCGTTTCATTGATAATCGCAACAAACACTCTGCTATTCTTATCTTTTAACCATCGATCCCAAACTTTTGGTATGTAATCTCCCCAACTCCATGTTTTTTCACAAATTTTGAATACTGCTGCACGATCTGAAGTGCGTGCTCTTCGTACGCGAATTTGCAATTTCTTGCTCATTATTTTCATTGATATATGCGTTAGAAAAAGACCTTATGAAATTTTCCTTGATTGCACAACATTTTCAGCGCAAGGTAAGGTTCAACCTATATATAAGGGGGGATTAACACCGCAGAGCAGGTCTCTTCAGAACATACGTTTCAGAGCATCAAGACCTTTCATTCCAGTTTCTACACCAAGGTTTTTCGCTTTTGATGTAGCTGCTTTAACTTGCGCATTCAACACATCCTCAAACGTTTTCACTCCACTGACCATCGCAGCAGCTACTCCTAATCTTTCGGCAGCTTCCATGTTAAGAAAGCCGCACATCACAAAACCTTTTTCAGCAATGATTAAAAGCAAAGGCGGCGAATTCGGCAAATCCACACGCAAACCCAAACACGTTTTACCATTAACTTTCAAGGACGAAACATCAATCATACATAAACACCTTTAAACTCTACATTACAATACCAACTAATAAATAAAAATTGTTTGAGGAAAACCGTAATAGATGCTGACAAAACTAAAACAGAAAATTCAACAAATACTCACTGCAGAAGCAACAGCAGCCCATAAGATAGGCTTGACGCCCAACACCGTAAGCGCCATAGGTATAATCCTAGCGTTCCTTTCAGCCGCAACATACGCAACGTGGCAAAGCAGACCAGCTTATCTATTGCTTTCAACCTTGCTGCTTCTGGCTTCTGGCTTTTGCGATGCACTGGACGGCGTAATAGCTAGGGTATATCAGCAAACAACAATTTTCGGAGGCTTTTTAGATTCGTTATTAGACAGGTATGCTGACGCTGCTGTGTACGTGGGCATAATTGTTGGTGGTTTATGTGATACTTTATGGGGGCTAATAGCCTTAACCGGTTCTTTACTGGTAAGTTACTGTCGCGCAAGGGCAGAAGCCGCTGGAATAAAAATGGAAACAATAGGCTTGGCAGAAAGAGCAGAACGCATACTCATAATAGCCATCGCAACCCTAATCGCTTACTTTTGGCAACCAACAACAGTCATTAACGCAGGCATAATCTTACTTGCAATACTCACAAACCTGACAGTTGCGCAGAGAAGCATCTACGCCTACAAAAAACTAAAGAAAAAAGAAACAAACTAAAAGCTAAAATCGTCTTCTCGGACGCATACGCCTTTCGTCACGAGCCCTAACCTTCACAATACCACGATGCACAGCGCAAGAAACACAATAATATTTTGTGTCAATCCAAGAACCCATGTAAGTGCCTTTCTGGCGAAGTTCCCGAGCTAATTGTGCATCAACAAGCGAACTTCTACGAGTAACCTTTTTAGCTTTATCCCGAGGCACTTGCTGCCCGCACATGGCGCATTGAACGGTGCCACTACTGCCTTTCCCGCCTTTGGATCTTCCACGGCTTTTCCGTTTAAACGGCAACTTTTACAACTCCTTACGCTTTTTCTCTGCATGAGAGATGTCGAACCTGCTTTATATATCTGTCCTCAACTTTAGAAGCGAAGCAATGTTTGCCTTAGCATCGATCTGTGGAACAATTTTCCCAGTAGAAGACGTGAAAAGCGTTGTAACTCCAGGTCCATGACCAGATGTCACGCAATTCGTGTGCACGACTATACCGACAGAAACTGCGCCTTTGCGATAAATTCGTCCAAATGAATGGTCTGCGTCTAATATAGCCACTAAATCGCCGAGTCTTAAATCGTCAAGTCCATAATCTTTTCGAGTTTCTGCATCAAAAAGTTGGATGTCATAATCTCCAGAGTATGTTTGGTTAGCACCCAAACCAGACCCCATAATCGATGCGGGAACAACATGTGTCACTGGAACCTCTAGTTTATCATCTTTTGGCTCGCACCTCAAAGACTCAAGGAAACGTGGGTCCATGTTCATAACTTTAATCTCTGGAAAATCCAGAAGTTTTAAGCCTACGCCAAAAGCTTTCACAAGCACTTTGTCTCCAAGCATGAGTTTTTCAAGAGTTTCTGGTGGAAAGTCAACTAGTACATGTTCTATGCCACCGTGTTTCCCGGTTACAACTCCCTTTGCGCCTTTTGCATCGCCAGAAACCACCACGGCTTCGTTTCCAACACAAGAAAGCACATTTAAAGCTGCGTTTGCGCCTTGCCCAAAGCGTGGGTCATTCTCTTTATTCTCTATGCTTACGCCGGGCTCAACGTGGTCTGCTTCCCATCCGCATGCTGGGTCGCCTACTCGCACGTTATATGTGATGCCGCCGACGCCGGGAAGAACCATTGGAACGCCTTCTGCTGAAATGTCATATACGCTTCTTCCAAAAACTGGACTAACAACCTCGCCTACAACTGAGATTTTTACTAACTTGTCTATGTTTATTTTCAACAATTTTTATTCGTCTCCATTTGAAGACTAACTGCATTAGCCGCCAGTCGCTAATAAAACTTCACTCGCATAATCACTGTAGCAACTCGAAGCATGACAAATCTTAAATTCTGGATTCCTATCTTGACTTGATTGAAGTTAAGCCCGTCAACGGCAAATGTTACCAGCGTGGATAAATAATGTCAGACATAGGATTAAGGTCTTCCAAAATGCTAGTTAAAGATGTTATGAGCAGCCCAGTAGTAACCATAGAAGAAAACGCGTCAACGAATAAGGTTGCAGAACTTATCGACAAGCAGGGTTTAGGCTGCATAATAGTGACAAGCAAGCAGGGAAAACCACTTGGAATAATCACGGAAAGAGACCTCGTCACAAGAGTGGTAGCTAAAAATGTTAAGCCGGAGTTAATCAAGGCTAAAGATGTCATGACCACACCACTAATCACCATAGAACCAGACGAAACAATAAGCGAAGCAGCAAAAAGAATGAATCGACTGAACATCAGGAGGTTAGGGGTCATGTATAAAGGACAACTGATTGGGCTGGTCTCTAGCAAAGACATTTTGGCAGTTATGCCTGAACTCATAGAAACAATCCAAGAAAGAGCGCTCATAGAAGGCGAAAACAGAGCTCAAGAAGCAACAGAAGAAGAAAGTGCGCCTCTCAGCGGATACTGCGACCGATGCGGCGGTTGGTCAGACAACCTGCAAGAAGTCAACGGTGAATACCTCTGCGAAGACTGCAAAATCGAGCTAGAAAGTGAGGAATGAGAGGCGGTTGCTTGCGTGTTAAAGAAATCATGAATGAGAAGCACCCGTCAATTTATGATGATGAACTTGCCACAAAAGCTCGCGCGATAATACGTGATTTCGCGTTAAGAATTCTTCCCGTAACTGATGGACATAAAAAGCTTGTAGGTGTGGTCTCGCGTGGCAATGTTATGGTTATTTCCTCGTCTATATCGCCTATAAGAGTAAAAGGTATAATGACAAACCCGAAATATACCGCAACGATTGAAGAAGACGCTTTTTTGGCAGTTAAAGAAATGATTAAGCATGACGAGTGGAACATACCGATAATAAATTCGCATCAAGAGAGAATCTACAAAGGGGCTTTAGGTTTAGAAAATTTCATAGACGCCATAATTAAAACAAGCCCGGAAAAGCTTTCTAAGCCTGTTTCAGAAATAATGTCCAGAAAAGTTATAACATGCACGCCCGAAGAAGAAGTGGATAACATCTGGCGTTTGATGCAAACAAAATCTCTCGCTGGAATTCCAGTCGTCAAAAAAGACAAGCTCGTAGGCATTGTCACACAAAAGGACCTTATTGACAGTGGTGTGTTGTTGCCGACGTTTGAATCTAAAAAAGGACGTTTCCTCGCTTCTACAAAAGTTTCCTCTGTTATGAGAACACAAGTAGTGGCTGTTGAGCCATCAATAAAAGTAATTAGGATTGCCAAGATAATGGTTTCAAAAGATATAGGAAGAGTCCCGGTGGTTGATGAAAAGGGCACGCTGGTTGGTATAGTTGACCGAGAGGATGTTGCCAGATTAATTGTGAAATGAGAGGAAAATCAATTGAGTAGAGAAAGTTTCAGGCGAACATTGCGGGGCAAAGGCCCTGTTTCATTAAAAACTCACCCTTCCAAAAAACGTGAAGGCGAGATATTACATATTGCGAAAAGTCCTGTTGTAACGATGGCTCCGACAACACCGATTTATGATGCTGTTCAAATGATGGCTAAGGAGGGGTTTCGTCGAATACCAATCGCTAATCCAGGAACAAAAACGCTAGAAGGAATAGTAACTGCCACGGACATAATAGATTACTTGGGTGGAGGGAAAAAATTCGAGATAATTCAGCAGAAATATGGCGGGAACATTTTCAAAGCCATAAACGAGCCAATAAGACTTATTATGACAAAAAATGTTGTTTCAATCAAAACTTCTGCAAAAATAAGTGAAGCCATAGCGCTAATGACAGAGAAAAATTTAGGCGGCTTGCCAGTTGTTGACGAAGAAAATCATGTGAGAGCAATAATCACAGAACGAGACATTGCCAATATGTTTGCTGACAGAATAAGCGACATAAAAGTTTCTCAGCTGATGTCAGAAAAAGTGGTGACGGCATTACCAACAACGACGATTTTTGAAGTGGAAAAAACCGTAACAACCCAAGGCTTCAGAAGACTACCAATAATCTCCGACGGCAAAGTAGTAGGAATCATAACAACCATGGATATTATACGATTTTTCGGTTCCGGCGAAGTGTTCACATATTTACGGTCTGGAACCATAGTGCAAGTTTTGAACACTCCGGCGCTTAAGATAGCAACAAAAAATGTTGCAACCATCAGCCCAAATGCGGATGTTGGTCAAGCTGCAAAAATAATGCGGGACAAAGACATAGGCGCTGTTCCCGTCGTCGTAAACGATAAGATTGTTGGTATAATAACAGAAAGAGACTTTTTCAAAATAATAGAGTAAACTCTTATCACATAATTCCGCCAAATTTAGAGAAGAGAGTAATCAACTTGAGCGTTGACCTAGTCCTATGCAATGCAAAAGCTTACATAGACAAACAAATAGTGGACTGCAGTTTTGCAATAAACGAAGGAAGAATTCTAAAAATAGGCAAAGAAGCCACCATGCCCAAGGCAGAAACAAAAATTGATTTGAAGAATCTCCTTGTTTTGCCGGGTCTGATAGATGTTCATGTACACCTTCGAGACGAAGGTAAAGCCTACAAAGAAGATTTTTACAGCGGAACAGCAGCGGCTGCTGCTGGTGGAATAACAACAGTTTTGGACATGCCAAACAACAACCCCGTTACAATGAACGTTGCAGCCCTGAAAAATCGAATGGAAAAGGCTGAAAAGAAAATATTGGTTAATGTAGGCTTCTATTCCGAATTTCCTAAAAAGAATAATGAGATAGAAAAAATTATTGCTGAAGGCGCTGTGGCTTTCAAGCTTTTTATGGCTGAACAAGTCGGCGGATTGAACATCGATGATGATAATGCTCTTCTGGAGGCTTTTGGAATTGCTACTAAAATGAAAGTTCCAATAGCTGTCCACGCAGAAGATAAGTCAACTTTGAAAGAAGCTGAACACAGGTTTAAACGTGCTAACTGCAACGACATTGACGCGTTTCTCGAGGCGCATTCCAAAGGTGTTGAAGCAAAAGCAGTGAAACGCGTGCTGAACCTTGTCAAACAAGTTGGAACGCACGTTCATTTCTGTCACGTAAGCACGGAAGACGGACTGAATGCCATTGTTGATGAAAAGAAACAGGGAGTGCCAATAACTTGCGAAACAACGCCACATCACCTACTTATCTCCTCAGACGAGCTAAAGCAAATCGGAACTTTAGCATTAACAATGCCGCCAGTCCGAGAAAAACAGCATCTCACCGCCCTTTGGAATGGAATCAAAAACGGCTGGATTGATATTGTTGCCTCAGACCACGCACCACATGCATTGGAAGAGAAAAAAGCGGGAACCGTTTGGGATGTTAAGGTTGGCGTGCCAGGGTTGGAAACGACGCTCCCACTAATGCTTACAGAAGTCAACCGTGGAAGGCTATCAATAGCCGAGATTGCTAGTTTGATGGCTGAAAGACCTGCAGAAGTCTTCAAGCTAACAAATAAAGGCTATTTAAAAGAGGGCTACAGTGCTGATTTAACAGTAATAGATTTAAACAAAAAGTACAGAATTGACGCGTCAAAGTTTCATTCAAAAGCAAAATATTCACCTTTCGACAAGTGGGCAGTAGAGGGAAAACCTGTTAAAACATTCGTTAACGGTCAATTAGTAATGGAAGACGAAGAAATTATAGCAAACCTTGGAAGTGGGCAAATCATCCGGAGAGAATAAACTGTGAAATTTATTGTGGACGGCATGCTTGGAAAGCTGACGCGTTGGCTCCGTATGTTAGGGCACAACGTAAAATACTCAAACAAGCTTGATGATGCCCAACTAATAACAATAGCCAAAAAGGAACGAAGAATTTTGCTTACAAGAGATTTAGAGCTTTATCAACAAGCCATAGCGAAGGGGCTTGATGCCTTTTACCTAGAAGGAACAACAGAGGCAGAAAGACTAGCATTTCTTGCAAGACGATTCAAAATAGAACTAGAAATAAACATGGAAAAATCCAGATGCCCAAAATGCAATACTCGAGTAAAGCCAATTCCTAAAGAAAAAGTAGTCAACAAAGTAGAAAAAAACACGTTCTCCAACTACAACGAGTTCTGGGAATGCCCAAAATGCGAAAAAGTCTACTGGCAAGGCGCTCACTGGACAAGAATTAGAAAAACACTTGACACAGCAAAAGAAAACCTAAAAAGGTCAGAATAGAAAAAGACAGCGTCTATTGATTTTTATTTTTCCTCAAGAAGCCACTTCAACGGAATATCCTGGTAAGTTCCGTCAGGCAACGTTCGCCTAATAGTCATAGGCAAAATCCCAGCATCAAGTTCCTTTAACGCTATGTCTATCAAACTTGAAAAGCCTTCTGACACATCAATGAGTATGGGAGCACCCATGGATATTTGCAGAGCCCTAGCTCCAACTATCCTTGCCTTCTCGAAACGCGTAAGCTTAGGCGGACCTATCAAAATTTTCTTCTCTTTTCTCGACGTTTTCTAATACTCTCCAGCACCTGGGTATCCAGCGCCTGGAGGTCCACCACCAGGTGGTGTTGGTGGGGTTTTCATTTTGCCTGCGGCGATGACGTCGTCGATTTTTAGTATCATTGAGGCTGCTTCTGTGGCTGATTTGATTATTTGTTTTTTGACGGATAGGGGTTCGAAGACTCCTGCTTCGGTCATGTCTTGAACTTTTCCTGAGTGAACTTCGATTCCGTTCCATTTTTCGCCTTTTTCATGTTTTGCTCTTAATTCCGAGAGTATGTCGATTGGGTCTAGCCCTGCATTTTCTGTTAGTGTTACTGGTATGGCTTCAAGTGCTTCTGCGAAGCTTTTTACAGCAAGCTGTTCCCTTCCAGGAAGAGTTTCAGCGTATTTCTTAAGCATGCGTGAAACTTCAAGTTCTGGTGCTCCGCCTCCAGCCACTATTTTTGGTTCTTCAACTACATCTCTGACTACGCATAGGGCATCGTGTAGTGAGCGTTCTGCTTCGTCTACTATTCGTTCTGTTCCCCCTCTTATCAGTATGGTGACGGCGCGCGGGTGTTTGCATCCTTCTACGAAAGTCATTTTGTCGTCGCCGATTTTGCGTTCTTCGACGAGGTTTGCGTAGCCTAGGTCTTCTGCGCTCATGTCGTCCATGTTAGTGATTATTTTTCCGCCTGTGGCTTTTGCGAGTTTTTCCATGTCTGATTTTTTGATTCGTCTAACTGTTAGAATTCCTTTTCGGGCTAGGAAATGTTGTGCCATGTCGTCTATGCCTTTTTCGCATAGCACTACGTTTGCGCCTATCGCGGTTATTTTTTCAACCATGTCTCGTAGCATTTCTTCTTCTTGTTTCAGAAAAGCTTCCATTTGTTCTGGGCTTTCTATGTTGATTTTGGCGTCGAATTCTGTTTTTTCAATTTCTAGCGGGGTGTCAAGTAATGCGATTTTGGCGTTTTCTACTCGTTTTGGCATTCCGGAGTGAACTACTTCCTTGTCTAGAACTATGCCTTGAATGAGTTTGGTGTCTTTTAGTGATTCGCCGGGTTTCTTTTCCACTTTAACATCATCAACGTCGGCTTTGTATTTTCCGTCTTCTTTCTCAGCCACTGCAAGTATTGCTTTGACAGCTAAATCAGCGAGGTATTCTCTGTGTTCGGCTACGAGTTTGCTTGCCATCGAAGTCATTGCGGCTTTTTTCAAGTATTCTTGTGTGTTGGATTCTGCGGGTATAGCGATTTTCTCTAAAACCTCCAATGCCTTTTCAGAGGCTTTTTTGTATCCGTCAATTATTATTGTTGGGTGAATGTTTTTTCCGATGAGTTCTTCTGCCTTGCCAAGCAATTCGCCTGCAAGTATTACGGCGGTTGTGGTGCCGTCTCCTGCTTCGTTGTCCTGTGTCTTTGCAACTTCAACCATCATTTTAGCTGCCGGGTGTTGAATGTCCATTTCATCAAGGATTGTGCGGCCATCGCTTGTGATTGTTACGTCGCCCATGCTGTCCACGAGCATTTTATCCATGCCTTTTGGTCCGAGGGCGCTTTTTACTGTTTCAGCCACTATTTTTGCGGCCATTATGTTTGTGTGCTGTGCTTCTTTTCCTCTACTTCTGCTTGAGCCTTCTCTTAATACTAAAACTGGCACACCGCCTGCTTGAGCGGGTGATGACAAATCTATTCAAACCTCCTCTAATGCGTCACAATGAAAAACAGCATTGCAATATAAGTTTTTCTAAGGTTTAAGCGGGAATTGGGATTTTGTGTTGGAACATTTTAGGAGAATCAGCAGCTTGGTTTGAGTGCGGTTTTTAGGCCGGTTCCTGTTAGGATTATTACTGTTTTTTCGTTTTTTTGTATTTCTTTGGTTTTTAGTTGTTTTTCGTATGCTGCGTAGGCAACGGCTGAGCTTGGTTCTACAAAAAAGCCTAGTTTGGCTAGTCCGTTGAAGGCTTCTAATATTTCATTTTCGTGCACTATTATTGCGTCGCTGTTTGTCTCTTTCAAACTTTTTACCATGAGTTCTAATAGTGGAGGGTTTGTGCTTACTAATGCATCTGCGATTGATGTTACTTTTTCTGGCGGAGTATAGTGTAAATTTTTGAGGCGGTAATATAGCGGTGAAACTTGCTTGGTTTGGCAAGCGATTATTTTTGGTATCTTATGTATAATGTTGGATTCTGTTAAGTGTTTGAATCCGTTTATGACGCCTAAAAGTAGCGTTCCAGCGGAAACTGGCAGATAAACGCGTTCTGGAGCTTGCCAATCTAATTGTTCAGCTATTTCGTAGGCGAGACTTCTTATACCATCTCTAAACAAGGGATGCAGTATATGTCCCGCATAGAATTTTCCTTTCTCGGGTTTTTGGGCCTCTTCAGCCACTTTGCTTCGGTTTCCTTTGATTTTGTTGATTTCTGCGCCGTAGAATTGGATTTGGTTGAATTTTGGTCCGGCAACGTTTTCTGGGACATAGATTTTTGCTTTTAAATTTGCGCGCGCTGCGTATGCAGCTATCGATGCGCCTGCGTTGCCTGAAGAATCTTCTGCTATGTAGCCTTTCTTTTTCTTTATTTGTTTATGTAGCGTGGAAATTAGTACTGTAGAGCCTCTGTCTTTGAATGAGCCTGTAGGGTTTAGGCTTTCCATTTTGAAGTAGATGTTGTTTGAAAGTTTGGTTAGTGGTGTCCATCCTTCGCCTAAAGTTATGATGTCTTCTCTTTTTACATAAGGGAAGAATTCTGCATATCGCCATAAGCTGCGGTTTTCTTTGCGGATTTTTCTAGGTTCAAATTTTAGGTTGAGCTTAACGTTTAAGGGTTGACTACATCGTGGACATTTATAGTTGAGTATGTTGGATGATGGATGATTGCATGCTGAGCATTTTATTTCGTATTCCATGCGAGGTCTCTCTTGCTTTATCGAAGAAAAGGATGTGCATTTAACTTTAAAAATTGAATTGTGCGGCGAAACTTTTAATATTTATCGTGTTAAGCATGTATTTTCCCGAGTGAGAGTCGAAGGATAGGGTTAAGTTGAAGAGGATAATTGTTTGCTTGAAGCAGGCGGTTGATGTTTCACAGTTGAAGATTGACTCAGCGACAAGGCAGTTGTTGGTTGCGGGTGCGCCTAAGAAAATTAGTGATTTTGATAAGAACGCGTTGGAAGAAGCTATACGTATTAAAGAGAAGTTGAGCGGTGGTGTTGAAATTTTCACTCTAACCGTAACTGCTGAAGATGCGAAAGCTGTTTTGCGGGAAGCACTTGCGATGGGTGCGGATAAGGCGTATGTTGTTAATGATGCAAGTTTCAAGAATATTGACACGCTAGGCACTGCTTATGTTTTGGCTCATGCCATAAAGAAGATTGGCACTTTTGATTTGATTCTCTGCGGAGAAACCAGTTTGGATAGTTTTTCAGGGCTTGTTGGCGCACGCTTGGCTGAGCTGCTTGGTTTGCCTCAGATAGGGTATGTACGGAAATTGTCTGTAGAGGGTGAGGCGGTTGTTGCTGAAAGAACGCTTGAAAATGTGGTTGAAACTGTTAAGGCGAAGTTTCCTGCACTTGTTTCTGTTACGCGTGAGATTAATCAGCCACGAATTCCTTCGCTGATGATGATTATGAAAGCATCTAAGAAAGAAATTGTCTCGTGGACTGTTGCAGATTTAGGCTTGCAGATGGAGAAACTTGCTGCGAAAATTGATGTGGTTGAAGTTTTGGCGCCTAAAACAGAACGTAAGAAAATTAAGATTACAGGTGAGAACGTGCAGGAGATTGCGGATAAGCTGGCAAAGGCACTGTTGCAGGAAGGTGTTGTTGGGAGAAGGTGAAGTGGGCATGAGCGAGTTTAAGGGTGTTTGGGTTTTCTCGGAAATGCAGGATTTAATGTTGGAAATGCTTACGAAGGCACGTGAGATTGCGGATAAACGGCAATCAGAGCTTGCAGCTGTTCTTGTGGGTTTTAATGTGCAAGACAGAGCTGATGAACTGATAAAGTATGGAGTTGACAAGGTTTATCTCGTAGACAACCAAACGTTGGAACATTTTAGGTTGGAGCCTTATCTCAGTGTTTTGCATAATTTGGTTGTCAGTTACAAGCCCGAGATTGTGATGATAGGTTCGACGCGGAATGGGAAGGCGCTTGCTGCAAGGCTGGCAACTCGGCTTGATGTTGGAGTTGCTCCGGACTGCAATGGACTGAGTGTGGATGAGCAGGGAAGACTGATAGGTGAAAGGATAACCTATGGTGGGAATGCTGTTGCGAAGATTGCGTTTAGGGTTAAGCCATGCGTTGTTACTGTTCCATCACGGGTGTTTGAGAAGTCAGAGCCGAAAGAGCGGGATGGACAACTAGTTAGATTGGATGTGAAGATTGACGAATCAAAGACTGAAGTCGTTGATGTTAAGCCGTTGGAAACAAGCAGTGTTAGGCTTGAGGATGCGGATGTGATTGTTAGTTGTGGGCGTGGTTTGGAAAAGAAGGAGGATAAAGTGTTGTTGGATGAGCTGGCAAATGTTTTGGGCGGGGTTGTTGGGAACACGCGTCCTTTGGCTGAAGACCGAAAATGGTTCACGGAGTGGGTTGGTTTGTCTGGGCACAAGGTTAAGCCGAAATTGTATATTGCTTGTGGGATTTCTGGCGTGATTCAACATGTGGCAGGGATTAGGGACGCGAAGGTTATTGTGGCGGTTAACAAGGATGAGAACGCGCCAATATTTGAAGTTGCGGATTACGGTGTGGTTGGCAACTTATACGAGATATTGCCAGCATTGAAGGAAGCCTTAAAGAGGCAACTCCAATAGGTGCTCAGAAAAAGTATAGCCCCCCTTATAAATACGTTGAATCTTTGGTTGGTTGTAGTTCAGCTATTCGGGGTTCAAAAGGTAAAAGAAGTGGTTATTTGTATGGTATGTATTCTTTGCCTAGGAGTTCTCTAGCTATGACTATTCTCTGAATGTTGCTTGCACCTTCAGCTCCTACACAGTAGCTCATTATTCCACGCAACCCCATCTCTAACGGACATTCTTTCGTGTAGCCATAAGCGCCCAACCAAATCATCACATGCTTATACACATCGAAAGCGAAATGTGGCGCAATAAGCTTGCAAGCGGCAATCATACGACTGACCTCTAAGGGTGAAAACGCGCCTTCCTTGTATTTTTTATCGTTCATCCACGCTGTACGGTAAACAAGCGACCTTAAAGCCTCAAGCTGCGCCCAATCATCCGCCAGTTCGAATTGAATTCCCTCAAACTTGCCGATGGGTCTGCCAAATGCCCGTCGCTCCTTAATGTAGTCGATACCAATTTCTAATGCACGCTGAGCCGCACCAACACAAACAGCAGCAATCAAAATCCGCGCGTTATCGAAGCCCTCCATAGTCAAATAGAAACCTTTGTCAACCTCGCCAATTCGGTACGAGTCAGGTATCCGCACATCCTTCATCATGAAACCACCTGTAGAAATCGCCATTCGCCCCATGTCCTCGAAACGCTTGTTAATCTCAACACCTGGTGCATCCATAGGCAAATAGAAACCAGTCATTCCACGATGCATAGAGTCCGGCGGTGCAGGGGAAGTACGCGCAACAACAAAGTAGCCGCCGCCAAGCTTCTTGGCTTCTTCTGTGCCACTGATATACATTTTCTCTCCATTGAGAACCCAACTGTTGCCTTCTCTTCGAGCTGTTGATTTAAAAGCAGCGACATCCGAGCCGCCGCCACTCTCCGTGGAAGCAATGCCAATGAACGCATCACCTCTAAAGGCTTTCCGAATAACCGCTTCCCGCACTTCTTCTGTACAGTAGCGATCAACAACAAAGCCCCATGAGGACTCTACAAGCCAAAGGACTGGTAAAGCGATGCTTACGTCAGCGTAACCAAGCTCCTCAGCGGCTATACAGGCAGTAACCCAGTCGGCGCCGGTTCCGCCATGTTCCTGTGGGGCAGTCATAATAAGCAAACCCATATCAGCCATGCTCTTCAAAATTTCTTTGGGAATTTCGCCTTTAGTGTCCATTTCGCGAATTTTTTCAAGTGGGAGGTTTTTCTGGCACCATTCACGCAGAGCGCTACGGAAAAGGTTTTGCTCTTCAGTGAAACTGAAATCTACCACATGCTTCACCTTTTTAGGCATAAACTCTGAAGCCAAACAATATAAAAGTTGTTAGCGGATTAAGCCGAAATTTTCGAGAGAAGTTTATCTACTGGGCTTTGGTTAAGATGCAAGCCGAGTTTTTCTTGTTCAACACCTAGAGCTAATCCGAGCAGTTGCGTATAATAAACTACTGGAAAATCAAGTTTTGCACCAGCAGTCGTTGCGGCATCTTTCTGTTTAAAATCAAACATCAAGCCACAGTCGGGGCAAGAAACAACTAAACCATCTACACCATAACTTTGAACCGAAGTAAGTTTAGTACCTGCTAGCGAAAGCGCAGAATCAACATGGCTATGCATCAAATTAGCGCCACAACAATCTAGTTTCTCCGCGTAATCCACACATTCTGCTCCCAACTCATTCACCAATTCATCAAGTTTTCGCGGATTCTCCGCATCATCAACTCTTCCCAACTCGCTGTAACGAATAATCTGGCAACCCGCATGCGTTGCCAACCGCAAACCCTTAAGCGGCTTACTCACAGCTTTCTTAATACTTTTCAAGCCGATCAAATCGTGAAGAAAATCAATCGTGTGCCAAATCTTAATGTTGGGATTGTACACTAAGCCTTCTTCCTTCAAAATTTCAACAATCCTGTTACCAACCTTACTATTCTTTGCTAAGACGCTTTTCGCCTCTGAAATGACAAAGTGGCAACGGTTGCATGGAATAAGCAAATGTTCCAAGCCAGTATTATTTGCCAAGGCTAAAACCCGTGCCGCCAAATAATTAGCCGCAAAATCATTCATACTTTTAACAGGGTCTCCGCAACAATTAGTTTCGCGCAAATCAACAAGCTTCACATCAAGCTTAGGAAATGTCTCTCGAACAGACATTTCGTAGGCATACTGGCTGGTTAGTATTCTGCAACCCCAAAAAACGGCAATCTTCAATTTATCGCTCCTCCATTGCCTTCATAAACGCCGCCTGAAAACTTTCCTTAGGATAAGCTATTTTTGGCAACTTCAGATTTTCGCGATTAAAAATCTCCATCTTCCTCGAAACCACATCTTGAACACCCTCAGCCAATCCAGTCTCAAGAACCCGTGAAACAGCCTTCAAATAACCTTCAGGCACTTTAGCTTCACGCTCAACTGCCAAATTACGCAAAGCCATAATCACATGATAAGGCGAAGCCCTCTGCGGGCATCGCTGCAAACATTTTAAGCAAGTGACACAAGTCCAAATAATGTCCGAAGCCGCTAACTCGTCAACAAAACCCAAATTGACAAGTTTAATTATCTCGTGAGGCTTCAACTCCAAAAGTTTTAGCGCTGTACAGCCACTCGTGCATTTTATACATTGGAAGCAGTTAACAAGTTCCAGTCCGCTAAGCTTCTGAAGAATTTTTTCGCGTGATTCTAAATTCGGTTTAGCCATCGACATCAAATCAATCAAACTCAACTCAATCGCCTCCTTCTTTCGCTTCCTTTTCGGTACAAGCCGCTTGAACCTGCGCCAAAACCTGCTCATCAGTGTAATGTCTCATCTTAATGGCGCCTGTTGGACAAGCTGCTACGCACAAGCCACAGCCTTGGCACATGGCTTCAACGATGTCAGCCTTAAGCTTTTCTTTTTTATCCATCTTTTCAGTTTTCATTTCCACCGCAAGAAATGGACAAACCGACTCGCATATTCGGCAACCACTGCACAAGTCTCCGTCAACAACAGCCTTCAAAGGCTCAAGTTCAATCTCTCCGCTAGCAAGCAAATCAATAACTTTCGCTGCCGCACCACTTGCTTGCGCAACAGTATCTGGAATATCTTTTGGACCTTGGCATGCGCCCGCCAAAAATATTCCGCTAACCGCACTTTCTAGAGGACGCAGTTTTGGGTGCGCTTCCAACAAGAAACCATCAGCGCTACGTGAGACGTGGAATAACTCGCCTATTTTTCCAAGGTCTCTGTTTGGAACAAGTCCATTAGCCAGAATTACCAAATCTGGACGTAGTTCCAAGAGTTTGTTCGTTCCCTTATCATAAACATCAAAGTGCAATGTGCCATCCGTGTCATATCGTATGTCAGAAGGCAAACCAGCAACAAAATTAATGTCCAAATCTCTTGCGCGCCTATAAAATTCATCGTATCCCTTGCCGAAAGCCCGCATGTCATTAAAACAAACATAAATGTTGACATTTCTGCCTAAATGTTCTCGCGTCAGAATCGCCTGCTTAAGTGTTGCCATGCATCCTACACGACAACAATATTCATGAAAGCGTTTGTCACGAGAACCAACACACTGAACAAAGACAACAGTTTTAGGCGTCTTGCCATCACTTGGACAAACAATCTTTCCTCCAGTTGGTCCAGACGCGTTGACAAGCCTCTCAAACTCAATATTTGATATTACGTTCTTACAATGTCCATAGCCTAACTCAGCCATTTGAGAAGCATCAAAGACTTCTGAGCCAACCGCTATAACTATGCCGCCTACCTTAAGCTGTATAGTTTCCGGCTGCTGATCAAACTTTATGGCTTTAGCTTCGCACGCTTGCACGCACTTTCCGCAAACGTCTTTATCAAATCGCAACCGAAGGCAATGTTTCGGGTTGATTATGGCAACTTTCGGCACAGCATAAGGCGAATAGATTTGAATGGCTCTGGTCTCACTTAAGCCTTCGTTGAATTCGTCCGGAATTTTGACCGGGCAAACTTTTGTGCAAAGCTCACAACCCACGCATGCTTTCTCATCGACATAACGAGGCTTCTTGACAATTGTAATCTCATAATTTCCGACAAAACCTTTAACAGATGTGACCTCGGAATTCGTCAACAACATTATATTCGGATGCTTAGCAACATCAACCATCTTAGGCGTCAAAATGCACGCACTACAGTCAAGAGTTGGGAAAGTCTTGTCCAGCTGTGCCATGCGACCGCCAATACTCGGAGCCTTTTCCACAAGATAAACCCTCAAGCCAGCGTCAGCCAAATCAAGCGCTGATTGAATGCCTGCAATGCCACCGCCCACAACCAAAGCGCTTCTTTCAACGCTAACTTTCTTTTTTTCCAAAGGTTCTAAAAGTCTTGCACGCGCTACACCCATTCTTATGAGGTCTTTGGATTTTTCAGTGGCTTTTTCTGGCTCGTCGCTGTGAGCCCAAGAAACATGTTCGCGCAAATTGACAATTTCAAGTAAGTAGGAGTTCAAGCCTGCTTCTGCAACTGCTCTTCGAAAGGTTTCCTCATGCATCCTCGGTGAACAAGTACCAATAACAACCCTATCAAGACCGTAAGTCTTGATATCCTCCTTAATCATGCGTTGCCCAGGCTCAGAACACATGTATGTATAGTTTTTTGCAACCACAACATTTGGTAAGCTTTTAGCGTATTCAACAACCTGCGCTACATCAACAACGCCGGCAATGTTTAAGCCGCAGTGACATATGTAAACGCCTATCTTAGGCATACTCGTGCACCGGAAGATTATTTTATCGAATCTTTAGCTCTTTATTATTCCTAGTGGTATAAAAGACAAAATTCGAATGTTAATATACGGATATTTTAGCAACACCGTGAATCCTTAGGAAATCTGAAATCAGCTCTCCGGGAATTTTCTTTTCAGCAATTAAAGTTAATTTTGGTTCTGGCGACAACTCCGGGTCATCCACAATCGCCTGTCTAATGCTAAGTCCATTCTTCGCCAAAATCATGGCTGAATTCGCAAGTATGCCTGGTATTCTCGCGTCAACCGGCGTTATTTCAACAACTCCAAAGTTTAGGTGTCTGGCAATTTCCTTCAGCGAATGCCCTGCAGACCGTAAGCCTTCAAATATTAGTCGAAGTTCGCGGTTTGCGTTTATGGCGTTTAGTGTTTCGGTTACTGTGCGCCTGTCTACTCCCGCAACGCGTGCTATGCGCACTGGTGGAATTTGGATTTCGTTGAGGTAGATTTTTCCGTTTTTTACGCTTAATCCGTTTTCTACAAGGACGCGTGCTACTTTGAGCCTTTCCGGATAGTTTTCTAAGTATTTTTTAATGTTGTTCCACATTTGCGTTTCCTTCATGTACGTTTTTGCGGAATAAAGTATAAATATGTTCGTGTTATTAGATGTTTACTAATGTGCCTAAACGTACTAAAATGTTCATAGGTGAAAAATAAATGACGCAAAAAAGCGAATATTTCACACAATTAAACCCCGACGAAATCCCAACATCATGGTATAACATACAAGCCGACCTCCCAGAACCGCTTCCACCACCACTAGACCCAACAACAATGAACCCCATAAGCCCACAACTGCTCGAAAGAATATTCGCAAAAGAACTAATAATGCAAGAAGTCTCAAGCGAACGCCACATAAAAATTCCAGAAGAAGTGCTTGAAGCATATCTTAGGCTCCCACGCCCAACGCCCTTATATCGAGCTAAAAGACTTGAAAACTACTTGAAAACGCCGGCACAAATATATTTTAAATGTGAAAACTTCAGTCCCACAGGCAGTCACAAAACCAACACCGCTCTCGCACAGGCATACTACAACAAAAAACAAGGAATCAAACGTCTAGTAACCGAAACCGGTGCCGGACAATGGGGTACTGCCTTGGCTCTGTCTTGCACAATTTTCGATTTACAATGCCGCATATACATGGTACGGGCAAGTTATCAGCAAAAACCAGGAAGAAGAATAATCGCACAGCTTTATGGAGCAGAAATGTTTCCATCACCAAGCGACCAAACAAACTTCGGCAAAAAACTCCTTAAAGAAAACCCAAACCATCCCGGAACGCTTGGCATAGCAATCAGCGAAGCAATAGAAGACGCGGTCACCCACGAGGACACGCGTTATTCGCTGGGCTCGGTGTTAAATCATGTGCTTATGCACCAAACCATAATAGGATTAGAAGCCAAAAAACAATTCGAGCAAATAGGCGTATATCCAGATGTGGTTTGTGGTTGCATAGGTGGCGGCTCCAACTTTGCAGGTTTCTGCTTTCCATTCATGATGGACAAACTCAAAGGCAAAACAAACACAGAATTCGTCGCTTGCGAATCAAAAGCAGTTCCACACACAACCAAAGGCACATACACCTACGATTTTGGCGACACAGCAGAAATGACACCACTCTTGAAAATGCTAACAATAGGACACGGATACGCTTGCCCACCTATACACGCGGGCGGTTTAAGATATCATGGAATGGCGCCGTCAATATCATACTTGATTCACAAGGGGTATATGCGTTCCTACGCCTACAGTCAAACAGAGATTTTCCAAGCTGCCAAAATACTAGCACAGACTGAAGGCTTGATTATAGCTCCTGAAACAGCGCACAGTCTAAAATACGTGGTGGACGAAGCCTTAAAATGTAAACAAACAGGCGAAAAGAAAATCATCGCTATGAACTACAGTGGACACGGCTTGCTGGACCTTTCAGCGTATGAACAATTCCTCGCGGGAAAACTTGTAGATTATGAACCAGAAAAAATCGAAATTCCACAACTTCAGCTATCGCAAGGTCGGAAGAACAAGTGACATTCACCCTCTTAACCGAAAAATCAAATCTAAAAATTACTTTACTTCCCATTGACGAGTTAAAACCCCATGAAAAAGGCTCACCAATCTACTTGGAATTGCTTAAACAAGAAATTCTAAGGGACGGCATGCTAAAGTATCCAATAATAGCTGACGAAAAGACACATGTTATTCTGGATGGGATGCACCGGTGGCTTGCACTGAAAAACTTAGGCTACACGTTTATACCAGTAATACTTGTTGACGCTTGCAACAATCCAGAAATCCGCGTTGGAAAAAGACGTATTCACCGTTACATATGCAATTCAGACGGCGAAATTCCTATAGAAGAGGTCATTTCAGCGGGGCTCAGCGGACGCTTAATGAAACCACGGTCAACAAGACATTTCTTTCCCTTCTCAAAATTTCAGCAAATCAACTATCCACTGCGTCAATTAGGAAAAAAAGCCGCTAAAGATGTTTCTGAATACCTTGCAAAAATGACCCGGCAAGAATGCAATTTCGCAATCAAAGAATGGCTAAAGGAAATAGCGGAAGAGCTGGAGTTTTTGACGAAACGAAAGGAAGAAGTAGAAAAAGAAATGGCTGAATTCCTAAACAGAATCAAAAACCTAAACAACAACTCTCAAACTTTTTAAAAAGAATCTTATTTCTTTTTAGTCAACATCGAAACGAAAGGTAGAAGTTATTAGCGTAAAAAATCTACTATTAAGAAGGCGAACTTTATGATTCCAATTAATGCTCCACAAATTGGAAAAGAAGAAATTGAAGCCGTTGTAAAAGTTCTAAAAAGCGGCATACTGACACATGGACTTGGCGCTGGTCCAATGGTCACACAATTTGAAAAGAATTTTGCAAACTTCATGAAAGCGAAACACGCGATAGCCATGAACACAGGCACAGGCGCTTTACACTCAACACTCGCCACGATAGGCATAAAGCATGGAGACGAAGTTATTTTGCCAAGCTTCACCTTTGTCGCTACAGCAGAAGCCATAGTAATCGCTGGGGCAAAACCAGTCTTCGTCGACATTGACCCAGAAACATACAACATTTCTCCAGAAAAAATTGAGAAGGCTATAACAAAAAAGACAAAGGCGATAATGCCCGTAGACCTTTATGGTTTGCCAGCTGACATGAAACCAATAAGAGAAATTGCAGACAAGCATGGATTGAAGATTATTGAAGACGCAGCTCAAGCTCACGGCGCAAGCTACAAGGGAAAACCGCCCGGCGCCTTTGCTGACGCTGCATGCTGGAGTTTCTACGCAAGCAAGAATATGACCACTGGAGAAGGCGGCATGGTTACCACTAACGATGACGAAATTGCGGAGACACTACGATATATGCGGAGCCATGGAGAAAAAGAAAAATATCAATCACTAATGCTTGGACACAATTACCACATGCCAGAAATGGAAGCCGCCATAGGCTACGTGCAACTCAAAAAACTGCCGAAATTTGTGGCGCAGAGAAGGGAGAATGCACGGCGACTAACGGAAAAACTGAAAAAATCAAAGAAGTTGCAGTTGCCGAAGGAGCCAGAAGGTTGTAGGCACAGCTGGTATCTTTACACTGTAAGAATGAAAAACGCGCAGCGAAAGCAAAGAGACAAAATTGTTGAAGAGCTAAAGCAAAAAGGAATAGGCGCAATAGTTTGTTACATGAACCCAATACACCTCATGCCTTACTATCGCAAACTTGGAAAGTACCGGCTACCAGAAACAGAAAAAGCCGCAAACCAAGTATTTTCATTGCCAGTTCACCCGGGCGTCACAAAAGAACAAATTGACTTCATAGCCAACACAGTTCTACATCTATTAAGTTAGTTTGCCAAGTTAAGATTTATATGGAATGATAAGATAGTAGAGAAGCCCCTCAGTTTGAGGTTTTAGGGGGAAAGCACCATGCAGAAAACTAAAGTTATTATAATGGGCGCGGCTGGTAGAGACTTCCACAACTTCAACGTCTACTTCAGAAACAACAGCGCCTATGAAGTTGTGGCTTTCACAGCCACACAGATTCCCGGTATAGAAGGCAGAATATATCCTGCAGAGCTTGCAGGTCCAGACTATCCTAATGGCATACCCATTTACCCAGAAGAAAAGCTTCCCGAACTGGTAAGAAAATATGATGTTGACCAAGTTGTTTTTGCTTACAGTGATGTGTCACACGAGTACGTCATGCATAAGGCGTCGATTGCGCTGGCAAGCGGCGCAGACTTCCGACTGATGGGACCTAAAACTACAATGGTAGAGTCAAAGGTTCCAGTGGTTTCCGTGGGCGCTGTGAGAACAGGCTCTGGTAAAAGCCAAACTTCGCGACAAGTTGCAAAAATTTTGAAGAATATGGGCTTGAGAGTTGTAGCAATCAGACACCCCATGCCTTATGGCGATTTGAGAAAGCAAGTTTGCCAACGTTTCGCTTCATACGAAGACTTGGACAAGTACGAATGTACAATCGAAGAAAGAGAAGAATACGAGCCACACATAGATAATGGCATAATCGTTTACGCTGGAGTTGACTACGAAAAAATATTGCGAGAAGCGGAGCAAGAAGCAGACGTTATAGTTTGGGACGGCGGCAACAACGACCTACCCTTCTACAAACCAGATTTGCACATCGTTGTGGCTGACCCTCACAGAGCAGGACACGAACTTACTTATCACCCTGGCGAGGCTAACTTGCGGATGGCAAATGTCGTGATAATAAACAAGGTGGACACGGCGAATCCGGAAAGCGTTAGGCAAGTTAAGGAGAATATTAAAATGGTCAATCCGAAAGCCTTGATCTTAGATGCGGCTTCGCCAATAACAGCCGACAAACCTGAACTAATCAAAGGAAAAAGGGCTTTGGCGGTAGAAGATGGTCCCACGTTGACCCACGGTAACATGCCTTATGGAGCAGCGGCAATCTTAGCGCAGAAACTTGGGGCAGCTGAAATTGTCGACCCAAAACCATACGCAGTGGGCTCGATAAAAGAAGCTTACAAGAAATACACGCATTTGGGAGCTATTCTTCCAGCGTTGGGTTACGGTGGAAAGCAAATAGCAGAACTCAAAGAAACAATTGATAAAACGCCATGTGATGTGGTCGTAATTGGCACGCCGATTGATTTAAGAAGAGTAATGACCATAAACAAGCCAACTGTAAGAGTGAAATACGAACTCAAAGTTCTTGGACCCGTTTCGCTCGAACAAATTTTGACAGAGCTTATTCAAAGGACTGGGAAAAAATGAGCGATGAAACAGCAGAAATTTCACGCGTAAAAATAAAGTTTGTAATCGAAGAGCTTGGAGAAGCAGAAGGAGAACTAGTGCGTTTTCTAGCGCCGAGAACAGTAGACATGATAGTAAGGAAACTTCCAATAGAAGGCAGAGCAGCATTGTGGAAAGAGGAAGTCTATTTCGAAACATCGATTAAAATGGGGGAAGAGAAAGCGAAAGGCACTGTGGAGAAGGGCGTTATTGCATTTTGGCCTATGGGAAGTGCCATATGCATATTCTATGGTGAATCGCAACCATACAGCCCCGTAAACATTCTTGGACAAGTGACAAAGAATCTTGAACTGTTCAGTAATGTGAAAAGCGGAACGAAAATTAGAATGGAGAAATGTTAGAGCCTAAGCTGTGAGCAGTTTCTTTTTCGCTATTATCTTTTCTATTCTCTTTTTCGCATCTGCTTTCTGGTATATCATCAGAGCTTGGTCTAGAAGCGAGTAGGCTTTTTCTTTATCGCCTTCTTCGTTTCTTTCGAGATACATTAGGCCGTATTCGTACAGAATTTCTGCGTATTGGAAGACGTGCCATTTTTGTGCATTGAGGGTTTTGGCTTCTTGAAGGCTTTATTC